>Ga0114925_10000212_pt1 | contig 23405 bp, 24 predicted proteins | sample SumtaG_2_FD_87287 | JGI IMG/M metagenome (GOLD analysis project Ga0114925, IMG submission 87287) | Deep subsurface microbial communities from Indian Ocean to uncover new lineages of life (NeLLi) - Sumatra_00607 metaG | ecosystem: Environmental > Aquatic > Marine > Oceanic > Sediment | place... | reverse complement strand
TATCTTCGAGTTATGCCGTTTTATGCCACATTTCTGCCACATGTAACTTTTGTTATAATTAAAACGACCCCAAATATTTATAAGATGCGTTATTTCATTCCTTATAGGTGGTTTTATAATGTTAAATATTTTTATATTACTATTCACCATTTTTGGTATATGGACAATCAAATTTATTCTCCCTCCGATCATTAAGCGAATTCGAGGAAATAAATTACCTAAGGGATCTATTATAGTAAATAGAAATGCTCCAATTAATAATAAGCAAATACCCGGGATGAGATTGTCTCAGATAGCAGTCGGATTTGGGATACTTTATTCTTACTTCATATTAATTGACTTGGTTTTTCATTGTATATTTGGTTTTTGGGATTATAATTTAATATTCATTATCGATCTTCCAATATGGGTGAATTGGATGAGTATTATTGGAATGTGGTTCCTTGGTGTTTGGGTATCAATAATTTTTATTTATAATGTCAATTACACTCCTTGTACTAGCCAAATGAAAGAAGAAAAATACGTGCTCGCAACTGGGGGGCCATATAAATATATTCGCCATCCAGCATACATTGCAGGGGTATTTGAAAATCTTTTCATTTTTCTAGCAACTGGAATTTGGATAATATTTTTCGGTTTGATTGGTTTTCTAGCACTCCCTTACCAAGCTAGAGAGGAAGAAAAGATGTTACGAGATATGTTTGGTGAGATTTATGATGATTATGCATCCAAAACCAGACGTTTCTTTCCGAAAATTTAGAAAGAAAATAAAAAGGGTTGAAAAAATAAAATAAACTTGTTGAATAAAAAAAGAAAGAGTGTATTATCTTCGGAATACACTATATTCCTTTCTTCTAAATTAAAAATAAATTAAAAACGTAAGAATGCTAATTCTTTATTAGCTCTAAGATTTATATTTTCATATATACTAGAAAAATTAATTAGATGGTGAAAAATATGTATAAAAACGCGAAAAGATATTTGGGATCATTACCACTTCCAAATTTAATTAGAATGTTTAGCGAATATATAGAATACCAATACAAAGACAAGTGGGAAAAACGTATAAATTTAATTGAACATTTCGAAGAAAAATTCAATGAGCTTTATTCTAAAACTCAGGAGGATTTACAAGACTTTCAGAGTAGGGCTCATACTATAGATCCTGTTTGGATAATTGCATTATATCAAAGTCTCGAACGAGAAAATCTTACTCTGGATGAATTTGAACAATTTGTCATGCGCATTTATCAGTTTATCATGGATCCAATGATTCAGGAGACAATAATTTCTTATAGAACTAATACAGATGCCTGGAAATTGTTCGTTGAAACAACCGTAGCAGATATTAAAGCGTCTTATGGAGATCTTTTCCAGCTTGAGATCTTGCAAGCTGATGATAAGGCTTTAAACTTTGATATACACAAATGCTTATATCATGAAATCTTTCAAAAAAATGGATTTCCAGAGCTATGTCCAATTCGATGTGCTTACGATTGGATTCACGCAAAATCTGTAGATAAATGGGTTAAATTCGAACGAGATAAAACGATAGCAAATGGAGATGCTCAATGTACATTTCGTTATCATCCTAACCCTATGAAACCTAAATTTAAAATATATTTATACCCATCAGTTATCACGGCTTTGTTTGATGATAAAAATCTTGAAAGACAATCCCTTACCGAATCCTTCTTTGAAGAAATTAATTCAAATGAAAAACCTTATGTATTTGAAATTTATATTTCTGATGTAACGATTGCAGAAATAGAAAAAACACCCGATGAAGAAATAAAAAAAAAATTGAAAGAAAAAATATCTGAATTTCCAGTTCTTAAAACTTCAGACGATGTTGAGGATTTAGCGGAGGAACTAATATATAGACACGCAGTAAGTGAATTATATCCCGAAGATGCCTACCATATCGCTATAGCTTTAATTAATGGAATGGATATTCTTTTATATTGGGATTTTAGGTATTGGAAAAACACCGTTCAGAAAATAATAATAAACCACTCAAAGAGTATGATAAAAGTGACAAGTCAATTAAATGGTTTAAGACAACTAGCATTTGTTACACCCGCAGAAATGTTATAATAAATAAGGTGAATTATTATTATATAGAAGAGAATTAATCCTAAAAATCCAAATTTCATTACATTTCGTATATAATATCTTCGTATTATCTTCTTTTTTGAAGCTATTATGCAATTTTATATTTCATGATAGTAAATGATTTAGAAAATATGGTAGAAAGAACAAGTTTTACAAAAGTTATAACAATTGAAGATGCTGGCGATTCTGCTGTTTATGTCTTTCCCGATACAAAAGGGTTTTTGGCGGGAGTTCAAAAAAAACGAAATGCTGAGAAATTACATAGGATTTTAAGTAGAATTTAATATTTTAAACCTTATAATGAAGTGTTTTATCATCGAAAAATATAAACATATTAGTAAATCATTTTTGTGATTCCTTTTCTTAACTCTATTTATCATAATATTTAATGGATTATTTAGGTAAAAATAATCTGCTGAACGTCAAAGTTATTAAGGTAAAAAGATAATTTTATTTTAATAAATACCTAATATATTTTAAAAGGAAAATCATAATTTAGAGGATTGATGAAATTTGGCGAAATTTAGTCCGTTTGCACTTCTGGAGATAATATTAGCCGTAGCTGCTATATTTCTTATGATACTTGGGAATATTTTAGCAATTGGAGGGTTAACGCAAGCAGATGTAGGGGCATTTATGGTATTAGCTTTAGGATTTTTTGCGAGTGCCATGTATTTCCTATTTGCATTATTAGTGACTGTTACAAATAGAGAGGATACTGATAATGCAGATTTAATAGCTGCTAACATGATTGCAGCTCCATTATTAGTTGGAAATATATTTACAATCGGCTCCTTCCTTGATGACTTACCAAAAACTCAAAGTGTATTTCTAGATATAGGTTTGATTATTGGTTTGTTTTTTGTTTTCTGTACCAGCTATTTATGGTTAAAAGAGAAGTGGGATTTTCTTGAAATTGAAGATATAGATTTTCTTGCAGGAACTGATAAAGAAAGATACCCCCAGTTTTTTCTTGCGACTTTAATGCTTGGAGCGGTTTATGCGGGTCTTTATATAATCTTTAAAATCTTGTATCTAACTATTGAATACAATTGGACATGCTATATCTTTCTTGGAGTAATCTTTATTTATGCAGTATTACTCGCCTTTGGTCATGAAATAGTAGGTCTAGTTAAAAAATAATAATAGTTCTTTTCTTTTTTTTTTATTTTTTTAAATTCCGGCTAATAGTTCAGTTAATTTTTTATGTTTTCAATTACTTTATAGTTGTGGACAAGTTGGGCAACGTCTGAAGTCCCATGCTGGACGGACCGTGAAATGCTCATAGCGGAAATTGCCCGATTTGAGATTGTATGAGTTGTTGATACACATTAATATATTCCAGCGAAGCATCGGCCACATAGGTGGGTTGCAGAGTAGTGTTACTTGTAGAAGAAACATAAGCTCGTAATATCAAAATCGAACAGGCCCGGGAGGGAGCATTCGTAAGATTAGTGGTTCACGCTTTGTGGTGCGGGTGTGGAGGGATATGTTATTTGCTCGTATTAACAGGATTGGAATCAAGGATCGGGTTTTTTTAATCTCTCCTATTTATAAAAACTTTCTGTCTTATGACGTAAATAATTCCAGCTGAAAAAATAGATGTTATTCCTAATACTACATATAATTCAAACCCGGGGATTGAACTTTTATAGGTAATATCCACGATAATTTCATTATTCTCATTGTAGATTTTATAATCTTTGACGATTCCTTTCGCATTATATACAGCAATAATTTTTGCTTCTTCTAACTCACATGTTAAAATTTTTCCCTCAACATTATACCACTCATACCAGTCCATATTTTCGAAATAATCTTCAATAGGATTAGGAAACCAAAAAGGTGTATATCCCATATCCGGATATGAGTTTTGAATATAAAAATCCAAATAATGCTCTGGATCGCTAAAGTGTACTATTTCTGAATTACCATCTTCTTCCCCCCATTTACTATCATCTGTCCATTTCCAGAGATCAAATAAAACTCGAAAAGCCTCTTCCATTGCCCCGGTTTTTATACTAAGGAATTCAAAATTTTCATCAGTAGTCGTTATCTCCCATTTCATACGAGCTCCTTCTTTTAAACCAGAAAAAAAAACATATTTACCCGAATTCCAGTCATTTCCAAAGATTTCTTCCATTTCTTCTTCATTACAAGTATTGCAGGTCCAAATAAACTCGTCTAAATTGGTAACGCTAATTCTATAATCCGTTTGAGCTATAACAATGGATATATTACCAATAGTAAGAGCGAAAAGTAAGATAAAGCTAAGATATGAGTGTTTTAACCTCAATATGATCATTATTAAGATTACTAATTATATTATTGATAATTTCCTAAAATACTTAAGATTTAAGAAAATATAGACTTTTAAGGGAAAAAAAAGAGAGCGTAATTTATTTATTATTTTCTTTTTCTTCTAAATGTAGCGTATAGAAGCAAATCCTTTTATTAGAAGTAAGTATACATTCATTAATTTCTCCTTCGAATTTAAAACGTGTATCGATTTCCGATAAAAATCCAATTGTAAAGGGAGTACAAATGCTTTTTTGAATTAATTGTGCCTTTTTTGGTGCATAGTGGCCTCCAATGGGGCAAAACTCCCTTAAATATTCAGTTTTTACTTCAATGGTTTTTTCATCTTTCTTAATTATCTCAGTCTTGCCTTTAAGAACCTCGTAGCTCTTTACTAGAGCTTGTTCAATAGTATCGACTCCCATACTCTTATAAATTTTACCTAATTTTGAGCCTAGGAGGGTACTAATAGTTTTAGGTAGATTGGCGCCTCCTACGTCAATGCATTGGGAAATCCAAGTATGAAAAAATTTTAAGGCATCTTCTGATGCATCTTCAGTAAAAACTTCCAACGCTTTTTCCGGAATTAATTCCTTTACTGCGAGTTTCCAGCATAGTTCCTCGTAGGAATAACCTTTTTGCGCAATATAATAAGCGGCTACATTTATCGCATCGCTTTTCTTTTCGTTATCCATATAGATTCTTTGTTTTAAATTTTTATGAATAATATTTTGGTTTTAAACTATTTATAAATTTAGGTTATTTGTTATTTTCGACGCTTTTATATAATTTACTTTTTTGGCAACTAGAGGATATATATTAAATAGGGAAAAAGGATTTATTTTATAATTTTCTTTTTAGGGTAAAGCGCAAAAGTCTATCTTTATCTTCCTCTGCATAATTAATTCCGATTCGTTTATTTAAAACGATCTCTTTTTCATTGAGAAATTTACCCTGAGTGAAAAATAGTTTTGAATCCTTTGAACAAGAATCCTTTCCGTTAAATTTTTTTTTAGTTATCTTTAATGCCATACATAATTTTCCTGGACCATCACATAAGTTTTTAAAATTCTTTCCAATTTTAACTACACGATTTTCTTTCATTAATTCTATTCCTTCTATAGGATATATTTGCCTTATAAATGTAGCACAAGGTATTCCTTCGGTTTCAGTAATTACATTCAAACAAAAATACATACCATAAATATAATATACATATATTGTTCCAGGAGCCATGTACATTATTTTTGTTTTTTCTGTTTTTTTATAATTATAGGCATGGCATGCTTTGTCGACATGTCCGAGATATGCTTCTACTTCGATAATCTTTCCAACAATGTTCCCCTTTTTTGTTCTTCGTACAATATAGCTTCCTAATAATTCTTTTGCCACTGTTTCTGTATCTCGTTCAAAGTATTCCCTATTTAATTGAGTTAATTTGCTCATTTTTTCTCTAATAGGTAAATATGTAAATCTATTTATCTAAGAGAAGATAATAATAAATTATATAAGAATCTTGAGTGTGTTTTAAAGAAAAATTAAGAGTTGACAATCATGAATGCCCCAGAAAGAGTTTTAAAGGTTATTAACCATGAAGAGCCCGACCGTGTGCCTGCGTTTGAGAGTGCATTTACCAATAATACGATAATGGAACATTACGGGATTAAGACAAGAGCTCTATCTTCCCAGATTCCTAAAATTGGTGATAAAATGTTGAAAAAACTCGAGGCAAGTAAAAAAATTTTAAAGATGGGAATGAAAAAATTGTATGAATTTCATCGAAGAGCGAGCTTAGATATTGTTCCAAGCATTTGTTCACTTTTTCCAAGGACTGTACTTGAAAAGGGAGTTTTTATTGACGAGTGTGGTAGAGTTATGCGTACTGAGCTCTACGAGAAAGACGGAACGATGATTTTAGGGTATATAGAAGGACATTTTAAAAGTTTTGAGGATTATGAGAGCTGGGAGCCGCCCGATCCTCATTGGAAAGCTCGACTTAATAGTTTTCTAGCGGGACGGGAACTTCAACAAGAGAAAATGAATAATGAGATTTTTTCTATTCCCTCAACTGGATCCTTAATGGAAGTAAGCTGGGAGGGCTTTGGTCTTGAATTGTTTTCCAGAATTTTAGCGAGACCAAAGCAAGCTAAAAGGGTGTTCGATGATAGGGGAAAATTCACAGTTGAGCTTGTTAAAATTTTAGCGGAAAATGACGCGCAATTAATTCTCTTATGGGATGATTTTGGTTATAAGAATGGGCTTTTTATGAGTCCAAGATACTATAGGAAATATATCTTCCCTTGGTTAAAGCAGATATGCGATGCGGCACATAAACAAGATTGTAAAATATTACTACATTCGGATGGAGATTTAATTGAAATCTTTGAAGATATTATAAATAGCGGTGTTGATGTGCTAAATCCAATAGAATCAACTACTGCTAATCCCGAATATGATATCTTCAAATTAAATGAAAAATATGGTGATAAAATAACTTTTTCAGGAAATTTAAGTCCAATAATGTTAGCAATGGGAGAAATTTCGGAAATTGAGAGTATGGCTAAACGATTAATTCGAGAATTAGCTCCTGGTGGAGGTTATATCTTTGGGTCTGGACATAGTATTAATCCCGCTATACCCTTAGAAAAGTTTGAAGCTATGCAAAATATTAAAAGAAAATATGGAAATTATCCAATAAAGGTTCCAAATTAAGAAATAATATTCTTTTTTACATTAATAAGTTATATAAGTTACTTCACAACAAATATCTATATATACTAAATAAGTAAAAATTAAAAATAGTTGATATTCATGATTTTCCAAATTCCAGATACAATGCCGGATGAACACTATCGAGCTATAAATATACATGGATTTATAAATTTATGTCTTTTTGTTGCCTTTGCTGTTATTTTAATAAACTTTGCATTTCTCTTTATAGCAAAAGCAAAAAAGCAAGAAATTAAGTCGGCTAAACGAATAAAGTTATCATTTGCTATTTTTGGATTTTTTTATGCCTTAACTCGAATATTTTTTATACTTATGTTCCAAGACTTTACTAATCCAGACCAAAACTACGATTTATTTGCAAGCCTTGCTTATTCATGCGGTATGATTGGATTTCTTTCGATTATTTGGGCATTAGAAAGAATTAAATACAAGAAAAAATACTTTTTTCTAATTGGTTTGGCAACCACCGTAATTACGATTATTTGTTCTGGAATAATTATAGTTTTTATCATTTCTGGTGTTGGGACAACTGATTTAAGAGAAAACATGTTGACAATAATATTTATTGGAACTCCAATTTCTGCCTTAATAATATTTATACTATATATATCTTTAATTCGAATGTCAACAGGTATAGTGAGAAAAAAAGCTATTTATTCCCTGCTTGGTTTAATGATTATGTTTGTTGGAATTGTAATGGACAGTCAGTTTTTCTTAGCATTTGAATTTATACCTCTATGGATTAAAATGGATCTTGTTCCAATAATTATTATTGGAGGATATTTACTATTTGCAATAACTCAATTATAAATTTGTATTGATTAAATTTTTAAAAAAAACGATGTGAATAGAAATGCTATTTGATTTACCTTATGACGTTAACCTAAAAACGATATTATGGATACCTGTAATGATTTATTTAGCAATCATAGGTACAATATTTATGATAAAATCAAAAAAAGCAGCTCAAGAAATAGCCTCTCAAAAGGCGACTTATCGCGCAATGGCGGTTGTCTTTTATTGCTATATTGCAGTTAGATTTTTCTTTATACTTTCAGATTACGAAAGAGATCGGCCCGGATATCCTGCGCAAGGTGATACTATGTTATATTTTCAATTTGTTACTCTTTCATACATATTTGCAATCTCAGCTTTTTTAAACTTGATTTATGTGTTTGAGAAATATATAATAAAAAAAACCAAATTTATCATGACAATTACCTTTATGATTTTATTGGTTGCTAATGTTATTATGTTGTTCCTTCCAAATTATGTGGCTACAATGAGGTATATTAATTATATTCCTTTATACATCGAAATAATTATTCTATTTCTGTTATATATATATTTAGTTAGAAAAACATCGGGTCAATTGAAGAAAAATTCATATTTTTGTCTAATTGGCTTAATGTTAATGGCAGGAGGAGCTGTTTTAGAATCAGAGTTTTTAAGCGCTACAGGGATAGTTCTCCCGTACTATTCACCGATATTATTCGCTATAGGTTCGACAGTATTCGCTTTGGGACAGAAAACATTATAATCATTTAATAATCAATAATAAATACTTTAAAAAAGAATTTAAATTATAAATTTTGAATATTGGTGATATTTAAAATGGGTTATTTACTTTATTTAGGATTGCTCATATTGATGATAGGTATAACTATGGATGGTCAGTACTTTTTAGCTATTAACACGATACCTATGTGGTTCAAAATGGATGTTGTCCCTCTTATTTGTATTGGAGGATATTTGCTATTTACAATTACTCAAATATAAATAAATTATAACTTATATTGATATTGGAAAAAAAGGAGTAAAAAAAATATGGGATATTTAAAATATGATTTACCAACAAAGGTAATTTCTTGGGTTATTGTAATGATATATATCGGTATATTAGGCACTATATTCTTAAGAAGGATGAGGAAAGCAGATACAGAGCTCGTATCTCAGAAGCTTTTATATCGTTCAATGGGCTTAGTATTCTATTGTTATGTCATGGTTCGTGTTTTTTTCCTTATCTCAGATTTCGAACGCGATGCCAATAACACGACACCTCTACATTATCAATTTGTAGCTATAGGATATATATTTACGTCATTAGCATTTCTCAATTTGCTTTACTTTGGAGAAAAGTTTATTATTAGAAAGAGTAAGTTTATTTTAACATACATAACTATTAGTGTTTTAATTATTGAAAGCGTATTAGTTTTTATTCCAGAAATGTTCATAGTTGTTAGACTTTTGAGTTACGGTTTATCATATGCTCTACTTGGATTAGTATTTATCCTTTTTTTACGTATGACAATAAAATCTACAGGGTCATTGAGGCGAAATTTTCTCTTTACTTTATTAGGGCTTTCAATAATAGCTGCTTCGGGTATTTTAGAAATAGACGCCTTATTGTCCACAGGGGACATCCTACCATGGATAAGTCCACTGCTATTTGGTGCAGGCGCGACAGTAGTTGTAATTGGATTGAGAAATATATAAAACAAAAAAAATAGATAAAAATTATTATTATCAAAATTGGGAATTAAAATGGGTTATTTACTTTATGATGTTGGTTTAAAAACAACAGCTTGGATCATCGCTATGTGTTTTATTGGAGTGATCGGGACGCTATTTATTATTAAGGCAATAAAAACTTCTAAAGAAATACCCTCTCAAAGAGAGATGTTTAGATCCATAGGTTTATTCTTTTATTTATATATTGTATCTCGATTTTTCTTTATCTTATCGGATTACGAGCGAGATCCATATGGTGAAACTGATTTATATTTTCAATTTGTAGCACTTTCTTATATAAGTAGCATTATAGGTTTTCTTCTACTCATATATATTGGTGAGAAGTATATCTTTAAACCTGGCAAGTTTTTTATGACTTACATAATCTTAGTTTTTCTTGTAATTAATATTATCATCCTTGTTTTCTTTCCGAGTTTATTTGCTATAGGTCGATATATTAATTATGGGCTCTTTTATATGGAAGGAGCAATAATGTTTTTAATTTATTTATATCTAATAACTAAAACTTCAGGACAATTGAGAAAAAATGCTATACGTTCCTTAGTTGGCTTATCGATAATGGCAATGGCAATGATTTTAGAAACAGATTTCCTTCTTTCAGAAGGTATTACGCAACCATATTATTCGCCAATTTTTTTCAGCATTGGAGCGATTATTTTTGCTTATGGGCAATTGAAAGGTATTTCATAATTATTTCTTTTAAAAAGCCCTATTTTTTTCTATAATCCATTTATCTACGATGAGTTTCTGATAATTTTCTTTATCATTCACATCATATTTATTATGAACGGTGCTTTTTGGAATCCAAAATTCGTTCTCCGAGTCACACATAATCAACAAAGCTTTTGGGCTTTCAACCTTGATTTTGGCTTTGACTTCATAAGTATCAATAGAAACCTCATATTCAGTTGTTTCTACAACTTGTAAACCATCCCTCGCTGTAATGTATTCACTAAAAACTCTAAACTCATTATCATAAGATTGTTTGTCCTTAGTCTTATAGGCACTTGAAGTAGCAAATTCTATTTTTTCAGTTAAAAGATGACCAAATAGTAATTTCAAGAATTTTGTATTAGGGAATCGTACTGCTCTCTTGTAATCTCCGATTTTAAAAGTAAGTATTTCTCTTGATTCATCGTCCCAGCCAACGTAGATTTCTGTCTTATAATCTTTAAATACATGATAGCCACGCCAATTGGCACTACTTTTATTAAGGACTTCTAGGATACAAATAATCTCTTCAATCGAAATTTTAACGGTTTTTCCCTCACTTTTAGACGGCTTCTCCCAAGAACCATCTTCCTTTCTTTTTATACAAGATATAAAAATATAGGGGATAATTCTCGCAGGAGAGTTAATAATAATTGCTGTATCTTGCCCAAAAAAGCTTTTAGTATGGAAATCGGCTATATTAATCACTTCTTTATAATTGAGTAATTAAATTATTAATAATATAATGCTAATTTAATGTTATAAATTCTACTAAAAATTAGAGCAACTATTTAAGATCTACATCAATTCAATTTCGACGAGGACAGATTCTGGTATTTGGATCTTCATAATTAAATGCATGGAACGCTCTCCTGCAATTATCTCGAACAATCTTTTGTGGATCCGCATTTCAAATTTGGCCCAAGTTGCTGTTCCTTGGCCGCTGGGCGCTTTTAATACAGGAACTCTTAAACGTTTTGTTGGTAAAGGTATTGGGCCATGCTTCTTTATACCCGTTGTTTTACAAACGTTTTCAATTTGTTCACACACAGATTTTAATGCATCAAGATCAGTTGAAGATAATCGTATGCGAGCTTTTTGCAAACCGTAAATACCTCTTTTTCTTCCCTCTAATAAGTTATATCCTTTATTTTGATTAATATTTTGAGTAAATGGTCGATTATATAAGAGTTTACTTATTTATGTTTCTCTATTTTATTTAAATTTTTTCGATGTGTGTAATGAAAGAAATTATTGAAACTAAAAAAACTTTATTAAATTTTAATCATAGACTTAAGAGAATTACCTTTTTTTAGGTGATTACAGTATTATTAACTTAAAAAATTGATTAAAAAAGCTATGTGACTTGTGTCTTGATTGTAGAAAAAAGATTTAGTGGGTCGAAAATTCAACAAGGCTTTTGATACTTGAATAATTTGAGAAAACAACTGCTTTTCCAATATTGAGATTTATTTAAATTAAGAAAATAATAATAAATATTCATTCCCCAAATTAACATTTATTAGATATTTTTTTGCAGCTTCTACGCATTTATAAGCTTCTTTTTTCGGAGTTATTGGTTTAGGTATATGTTAGTCTAATAAATACTTGAAATAAAGAAAAAATATATAGAAAGAAAAAATAATTTAATATTAAAAAAGAAAAAATGGGAAAAGTTAAAGAAATGAAGTTTCCAGAAGTTATGATCTATACCTCAAATAAAATTCCGAATGATCCCGAAGCCAGCTTTAAAAAGTTCTCAGATATTATGGCATCTACGAAGCGAGAAACGTTCGCAGGTGCCGGAACCATGGAATTAAATGAGATTGGGCCACGAGAAAGTCTTTCTTCGAAATTTCGAGTAGAGGGTAAGGTTAATATTCCCGGACAGAAAGCTAGTGATGTAGAAATCACTATAAACATTCGATTTGTTTTAAGTTCTAAAGCAGTTGATATTGGATATGAGGTTAATTGTACATCCGAAGCGGGTGAAAAAAAACAAGCTATAAAAGGCGGAGAAAAGTTAATTACGATGATGTTGGCTAACAACATAGAGAAAGCTTACGAGTCAGCGATCGGGGAGGACTTTTCGTTAGGGAGTAAAAAGGCAAAGAAGAAGAAACAGAGCCGTGGTGAGAAATACTTAGATGCATTGATGAATCCCGAAGAGGGCAAAAAACAGTCGTGGGCCGCAAGAAAATCAATTGAATTTGCGAAGGAGCAATTCGCAGCTATGCAGGCAGAAAGAGTTACCGATGGGTCAATGTGTTATCTTCACCCAGATGTCGCTGCCGATGTGCGCTGTGATCTCTGCAAAAAAGCAATTTGTTCAGAGTGTCTTCAGAATCCTTTGGATGGACAGAAGCTATACTTAAAAAGTAAAAAAGAAATAAAAAAAGTTCCATTTTGCGTGTGCCCTAATTGTGTTAAGGAAGCTAAGAAGAAATATGGACCGAAATCATGGTCACAGATCCGAGGTTTTATGGATTCTCATTAATAGTTATAATATCAAGGAAAGCCTAATAGGAATTATAATAAGTCAATTATTATATTACTATATTCCATAGACTTTATTCTAAGTTCCTCGAATGCTTTATCATCATTTAATGCTTCTAGAGCTAATCTATCAATTTGTTTTAATTCATTCAATAATGTCCCCTTTAATCCAATAAATGTAGAAAAACTAGCCTTACTCTCCAATAACTGAAGTAACTTAATATGATTGTTATATTTTATAGAAGTATTTTTTATCGTTCTCATCAATACATCGATATTAACATAAGAATTTAAACCATAAACTACAATAATTAAATAAGAATTCTTTCCATGATAATTCCTATTAAGCTTGTCTATTATATACCTTTCATTCAATGTTTGTGTAAAGTCGATATTAATTTCATTAATATTTTCTGAGAATTTAATTATATTTTGTTTTTCTTCTATTTTTGTCTTAAAGATAAAATTTCTTTCAATCCAAAGGTCTGAACGAAATCGCCTTTCTAAATTAATTCTATGTTCATAATCACATTTTATATTATTGTATCTCTGTGTTAAATATTTAATAAAAATATATTCAAGAGAACTATGTGTTAAAACACCAACAATTTTTTGACGATAATTCGAAGATAGTGCATATTCAATATAATCACTTAGCTTATTTTCGATTATTTTTTTTAGAGCGCATTGTTTTAAAGGTTTTATAACTCTTTCTTGTATTTCTGTGATAGTTTCAATACTTAAAAAACCGCCATATTTTAATGCTGAATCCAACTGCCTATGTATATCTGAAATTTTAATCTTTTTATAATCATCCGTTTCTCTCAATAACCTATAAATATATAAAGTTAAATCTAGTAAATCACCATCTAAAACTCCAGTCTTGGTTGAAGATTTATATGCCTTTTTTGTTTTTGAATATCTGATATCAACCAAATATTGTATATAGGATATAATTCTTTTCCAAATTAAAGTATTGAACTTAATAAGATTCTCTTTGTTTATTTCTAATCCATATTCAGACTTTAAGGTTTTTTGAGATAAATCCTCACAACAAGATTTTATAAAATAAAGTGAAGTAATTCCAATAGAACTTTGTCCGTCAGCAAAATTTTGTAAATATTTCTCTGGATTTTTTACTCGTGAATAAAATATTATTATTGATACATATTCCCTATTTAAAGGTCTTCCAACAGCTCGAGAAAAAAGATAAACAATCCAATCTATTAATTGGTTCTCACGCCGGGAAGTTTTCAATGGTGTTTGAAAATATTCGTTTTCTAAATCTTTTAACTTTAAGAGAGCCAAATTATAATATTCACTTAGTATTAATTTAAAAAACCTTTGTCTATAATTGTTCTGAATTCTCTTTAATATATTCCATCCAACTATTTTATTTTGATTTCTAATCTTGTTATAAATATATGATTTATATAAACTTTCACACACTTTCTTCATTGAAATTCGATAAGAATTATGTGTTGGATTATATGTAAAGAAAGCTTTTAAAAGAGATTGTAGTTTTTCATGTAATTCTATGCGTTGAGAATAAAAATTTCTTGAAATTTTAATACCATTTTTAATAATTTCGAAGAATTCTTTAAGAACATTATTAATTCTATTCTTTCTTTCATTTGAAAATTGTCTAATATTAGAATGTCTAAAGTATTCAAAATAATCTTTCTCTTTTTTCAGATTTTTCAACCCTTAAATTAATATTTGTTATTAATGGAATGGTTATTTATATTTTATTTTCTAGACTCTTCTATTTAAAGTAAATCCTCTTTTATAATCTTAAGAGAAATTGATTACCTAGATGAATATTTTTTAAGTATTTTTTAGCTACTTTTAGACATTTAAAGGCTTGATCTCGTGGCGTTAGGGGTAAATCCTTCATTTGATAATCTCCATGAAATACTAATAGGCTATAAGGGATTTCATCGTTAATAGAGCTGATATATTTCGCAATTTGTTCGACTTCTTCGTGATTTGTATAGCCTGGAACGAGTAGTGTACATGCGCTCATTTCTGGCAGGTTTTTTCTTGTACCAAAATAATTCTCAGCCAGAAATTTAAAATTCTCTAAAGTTCTTTTATTACTCACACCACAGAGCGCAATATTCAACTTTTCGTTGTAAGTCTTTAGATCAAACTTAATATTTCCTCCTGATTTTAATGCGATTTTCATACATTTTTCTACTAAATTTCGATTCCCGCTTCCGTTCCATTCCCAACATATTCTCATTTTTCTTTTAGGATCTTGTTTTTCAGCCTTTTCGAGGATTTTATTCGAGAGATTAAGTGAGAAGGGTAATTGAGCTTCTGGTGTTCCACCAAAATAACATACACATGTAATGTTTTTATTATTAACGATTTGAGTTGCTAATGTTTCCGCTTCGAAAAGATGTCTCTTCGAAAAATTTTTATGAGACCAGTTCTGGCAGAATAAACAATCAAAAGTGCAACCATATAAGAATGCGGCATAGCTATATGTCCCATATTCTGGTCCATCATAATTAGAATATTCAGGAAAACCAGCAGAAGTTCCCGCAGGGCAAAACCAAGAATTACAGCAATTAGTAGGGTTTCTATCGATATATCCGTGTATATATCCTTTCGATTTTGATGGTAAGGGTAATTCACCCGATTTATTTTTTTGTATGTTCCTCAACCCACAATAGCTTACATCGTCATCAGAAAGAATACATTCATTTATACAGAAATTACACTTTAATTTTATATTTTCCCCTTCTGCTTTAGGAGGTTTTTTAGGCAACTCTGCGTTTCGCCGAACTTGATTATGAACTGATATAATATGAGTTTTTATAACTTCCCAATTCTTAGTTAATATGCAATTTCTACACGCTTGTAGAACATCAGAAATAAGCTTACTTTGATTTAAGCAAAATTTACATGTTCCCATAATTTGCACGTAGTTTTATTTTTATTTTAATTTAATTTTTTTAAAAGGAGAAATGTTTGTCCGCCTCTCTGATTTTCATCATTTTTGATCATAAATCCATCGAAACCATTTGAAGTAAAAGAGCTTTTAAAAAGATCTAAATCTTTATCGTCTTTTGGATATAGTTCGATTATTATTCTTCCTTCATTTTTTAATATCCTATACAAATCTTTTGCTGTATTATTTACTATTTTTCGTTCTTCCCTTAGGCTTGAACTATGATGAGTGATAAAATTATATGCCGATACTGAAATAATATGGTCTATTTTTTTAGGTTTTAAAGGTAAATAATTAATATCTGCCAAGATTAAGTCTAAATTGGTGTATTCGAGCAATTTTTTCCTTTTTTTGGCTAAGCTTAGCATGTCTTTTAGAATTTCAATTCCAATCACTCTAAAGCCATTCTCAATTAGAACTTCAGATGAAAAACCACTGCCACACCCTAAATCTAAAATTAAACAAGAATAATCTTGTTGTATATCATGTTCTCCTAATTTTTTATCGATAAGATATTCTAGCACTTTATGAGTTGTCCTTTTCTGGTTTCTTTCCATCCATTTTTGACGATCATATTCTTTCGCTTTATCACCGATATATGAATTTGGAAATTTCGGAATCTTATTTTTTCGTGTCATAAGAACTGATTGCTTTATTTTAGTTCAACACTTAAATAAAAGAATTGAATTATAATTATTTATTATTAAATTTAAAATAATCAATTTTATTACTAATTTAATTTTTTATAGGGGATATTGATTGTCTGAAGCAAAAACAATTCTTATTGTAGATGATGAGCCAGATATAGTAAATTTGACTGAAAAGTTCTTGAGACTTGAAAAACTCAACACAATAACTGCAAGTAATGGAAAAGAAGCCTTAGAAATAATTGAAGAAAAGTATAATGTGATTGATCTGATTTTATTAGACATTATGATGCCCGGAAAATCAGGTTACACTATATTAAAAGAAATCAAAGCTAATGAAAAAATTAAACATATTATTGTAATTTTATTCACCGTCAAGAGTTTTATGGAAGATATTCAAAAAGGAAAAAAATTGGGTGCTGACGGTTATTTAACCAAGCCTTTTTCTGGAAAGACGCTTGTAAAATTGATAAAAGAAAAATTAAATCTTTAATTTTTTATTATTTTATAGGGCGAATAGGGGGGCTATATAGACAAGCAATAGTCGAAAATAGCCCCATAAGAGAATTAATAATATACACGCTGTTTTTCTAATCATATGTGGCCATGAGATTCCCTTAGGTCTTCTACCCATTCTATCTAATAGTTTGGGCCATATACTATGATCATGAGGTTCTTTCTGATACCAATACGCTGTTGAGGACCAATCATCAGCACGATGATTATCATGCCCGTGCTCAATTGTAACAATAATTTGCTTATTAAAATATATTGGGTCTTCAATATGATATCGGTAATAGGTAATCTTCCCCCACCAATTTATCCCACCTGGAAGTATTGTTCCATGATAAGGTGCTGATTGCTTTTGTGTGGGACAGAATGCTTGATTCACGTAATCCTCCGTACCAGTTCCATAAAGAGTCGGTGTCCCTTTTTCTATATCATCATCTATGAAGATCATATCATCTCCTTCACCCGGCCAATTAACAAACCAGGGCATAAAAGTCCGATTGTCAATATCTAAGTGGCAGCCAGCGAAATGACCCTTGCCTTTAGCCTCCATTATTTTATAATTGTATTTTAATGGTTCCGTGTTTTTCACTCCAAACAGATTGAATTTTTTGGGCTTTTTTGGCGATATCTTCTTACCTTTTTCATCTCTTTTTTTAACAAGAGGAGGGTTTTCACGGCGCCATTGTGCGTGAAATCGCCCATAATCGCCATCCTCTTTAAATCCATCTTCATAAACCTCAAAATCGATATAATAATAAATCCGAAAAGATTTAGTATTATCATTCTCGAGAGTAATCTTAAACCCCTTTGAAAACGGCATGGGAAACCAGCAGTTGAAACCTTTTCCTTTATTTGGACTCATTTGAAGTGGTAATGAAACAAAATTTTTGCGTTTACCGTGTCCCAGACCGAAAAAGTCTCCAATTGGTACTTCTACACTTGGTTTATCATCGGCTTCTCCATCCCAATACATCCGAACAATCGCATTACGCATGCTGTATCTTGTTAGAGGACACATACAAGTGCACCAAATATGCGTTATACACCCCGCACCCTCAAATTCACCAAGCACCGCAGTTTCCCCGGGTTTTAAATCAATCCAATCGTAATTATCACCCGACTTATCATAACTTGAGATACGCCTTCTTTTAACAGAATCTGGTCTTAATCTTGCGATATTATTCAAATTATTTTTTCCCAACTTCATAATTATATGAAATGTCTATAAAAATTAAAAATTGATTATAATGAAGATAGTAGTATTTGTTTTGGAAACAGATATTATAATTTCTAATATTAGATTATGTTAAAATATAAAAAATTCTATAATTAAGACTAAAATAAAAATAGATATATAAAATTGGAAATAACAATTAATATAAAAACTTAAAGATATATCGAGATTGTGTTATATGCCAACAAATATGAATTCTCATAAAAGAACTCCTCTGCTTGAATTATTATTAAAGGGTTTGGATGATGTTAATGAAACTATTACAAATCTTGAAGGAGATGTGAAAAGTGAAGATATAACTGCCTTAAAGGAAAAAATCGGCAAGTTACAAGAAAATCTAATAGAGGCAGAATTTAAAATTTCAATAGAACAAGAATTTAGTTCAAAATTACATGTCGAAATTGATAGTTTAGAAATAAAAATTTCCTCTTTAAGGGAAGAGGAGCAAAATATAATGGATTTAGTTGACCAAGTAAATTCAAAATTAATAGAGCTCAACACTCAGATTGCAGAGAAAGAATACAATAAGAAAAAATTAGATACTTCCATAAAGGAGAAAGAAGATAAAATAAAAGAACAGAATATTTCACTTGATAATCTGCAAAACAAAATAGAAATTCTTACTAATGAAACTACGGAAAAAGAGGAATTGATCGAAAAACAATACAGCACCCTTGAAGAAATAGCTATTAAAATTCATGATTTATTAGATGAAATAGCCGAAAAAGAGGATTATATTGAAGATCAGAATAAACATATAAAAGAACTAGATGAGAAAATTCATCATTTATCAGATCTTGTAGCTATAAAAGATGATTTAATCATAAAACAAGACAAAAACCTGGAAGAGGTTAAGGAAAAGCTCGATGAATATGTAGAAAAGGAAAAACGGATAATGCAGGAAATATCTGGAGATGAAAAATTTATTATGTTAACGTTAGGTGAAAATAACCAAAAAATGGGATATCGGGGATTATTAAGCGCATGTGAAGAAAAATTTGAAGGGCTTCGATTGATTCTTAAAAAGATGAAAGAAAAAGGCATTGTCGATTATGATGGGATTCTTCCGGGCTTTAATTCTGAGATTAACTTATTAAGGAATCTATAACTGCTTTTTATTTTCTTATTTTTTATGGTTTTGCATCTTCAAGTCCGCAGAATACATCTACAGGACTAACTCCTTTAAACGGGAGATTTCCTACAAGCATCTCAACGAGGATTTTTTGAGTTCTCTTAATTGGATTGTAGCAATTAATTAGTGTTTTCATTGTAGGAATTTCATACAGATGATATGGATTTCCAAGAGATATAAAAAGTGATGGCACCTCTATATGGGGGCTTCTCATCATTCCTGCATCTTTTACTAAATGTGTTAATCTTAATGTTGTTTTTGTAAACCATAAAACCTCATTTAATAAGAAAATAATTAAATCGTAGTTCATAAAAATCCGTTTTATTCCTTTTTTATAGTTATCAACTTTAAATCCTTTGGCTTTTAGAAGTGAACTGAATTTACGAGTAAAGAACGGGAAATCACCTTTTCTTATCAATAAAACATTTGGATACTTCTCAGAACTTATTGGTATTATGTTTTGTGTATCTTTAGCTAGAGTTATAGAGGATTTTATACATTCATTTGACCATGTTTGATGTTCTTTACATTTAATATACTTCTTTTTCTCACCTTTTTTCGGAAGTCCTCGAGTCTTATGAAGATTAAGAGAAGCTTTTAATGCTAGCACTCTCATGACCGCATCATTTAATCTTTCTTCAGATATTATCCCCGTTTCAAGGGCATTTTTAATAAGATTATAGTCATGTTCTCGATCTGATGAGAAGAGAATCATATCGCAACCAGCTACTATTGATTTCGGGATAAGTTCATCTCTTATACCTTGTGAATTGAATCCCGCCATATCTAATGCGTCGGTTACAATTAACCCATTAAAGCCGAGTTCTTTACGGAGTAAGTCTATATTTAGTTTTTTAGATAGCGTTCCAGGAATTGATTTTCCGTTAATGCTGTCATATGCAGGCAATGAAACATGGGCAGACATGACTGATTTCACACCTGCATTAAATAGATCTTTATAAACTTTCCCGTATGTTTGATGCCATTCATCCATATTAAAAGGGTTTATACTAGTAGATAAATGCTGATTTCGGTCATCCAAACCATCACCAGGCCAATGCTTTGCTGTAGCTGCCACCCCACACTCTTGAACGCCTTTAGTATAAGCACATGCCATTTTAGAAACTATTTCGGGAGTATCTCCATAACTTCTTACATTGGTAATTGGATTTTGATGATTATAATTAATATCACAAACTGGTGAAAACGTCCAGTTAAAGCCCATAGCACCCCCTTCTCGACCAGATATTAATCCACATTTATATGCAAATGATTCGTCATTAGTAGCTGCTATTCCCATACTAGTATTAAAGAAAGTAGAATTTACAGCTCCTGTAAAACCTCCGGATTCTAAATCTCCAGCAATTAGCAGAGGAAGATCAGTATTTTTTTGAAGAAATTTTGCTTTTTTCCTCTGTAATCCTGCTAAACTGGTGAATAAAAAGACACCACCTGGTTTAAAGCGTAAAATATCTTTTAATTTTTTTTTAAGACTGATTATTGGGACATTAAATACAAAAATTTGCCCCACTTTTTCTTCTAAGGTTAACGATTCAAATGTTTCTTTAACCCAATCAATATCCTCATTTGCCAAATTAAACGGTATAGTTTTTAAGTCCATTTTTAACACATTAATATTTTATCTACTAAAGTCTAAAATATATTATAAATAATAATAATTATCACAATAATAAAATTTCAAGAGAATAATCATGAATACTCATACTGAATTAGATGATTTGCCTATTTATAAGGATTATAAAGTTCTTCAAGTGAGCACACACACACACGATCGACCTGTTCCGGGATTAGGTATATGGAAAGAGTTTAAAGGGACAATGCACTCTGACAATGTTGGAATTGGTACGAATGATAAGTACACCTTTCCGGAAATGGAGGGTCCTGGTAAAATTATAAACATATGGTTTACAATGACACCAGCGGTTCCAGTTCCAAAGGGAGTCAACCCTCAAGATTTTCTCATGGATAAGAGTGGTAAATTAAATATGAAATATATCCGAAAACATGCTCGTGATTATCTTAGAATGGTAAGAAGAGTTATAAGACATGAAGCAAAACCGATAATTCATAAAGAGGTATATATTAAAATTTATTTTGATGACGAAGACAAGCCTACTGTCGATTGTCCTCTCGGCGATTTCTTTGGGACTGGTTTCGGAAATTATAAACATTACTGGAGTCGTTATTTAAATACAACTGCTGGTGGCTATGTATGTAATTTCCATATGCCTTATAAGAAAAAGGCTAGAGTCGAAATTGTAAATACTAGTAAAAAATATGGTGTAATTGCATTTTATGGTGCAATAACATACGCAAAATATAAGTCAGTAGATGCTGTAAAAGATATGGGTTACTTTCATTGTAAATATCATGAAGAACACCCTACTAAAAAGGGAGTGCCATTTTTATTTCTTGATACAATGGATGAAGAATTTTGGGGAAAGGAAGGTAAAGGGCACCTGGTCGGTGTGATATTATCTGGTCGTCCTGTATATCCAAAAAAGAATGCCTTTAATTATCTTGAAGGAAACACAAAGTTTTATGTTGATGGGGAAGAAGAACCTTCAATTGAGTATACTGGAACCGAAGATATATTCCAAGGAGCATGGTATTATGTGAAGGGCGTAAAAAGAAATGAAACGGAATTTTATAGTCCTTATCATGGGTTAAATATGATGAGTCAAAATAAGAGAGGTGCGATAGCAGGGACATTATGGGGTAAGCATACGAAATGCAAAAGTTCTCAATATCGTTTTTATCCGGAGGGTATACCATTTGAAAAAAGTCTGAGAGTTACACTTCACCACGGTGAATTTGATGAGGTTCCTACCTTCTATGATGGTGTTACTTACTGGTATCAAGAGCATTAGATTAATATAGAATTCTATTTTATATTTTTTAAATCATTTTCAAGAGGTATCTTCTTAAGTTAAATTGATTATATTTCTGAAATTTTTTGAAGGATGAATAACTTTTCCATTCAATATTTCACAAACTAATTTTAGAGTAATTATGTCAGAAGAAAATAGAGTAAATATTTCTGTAATTGGGATGGGATATGTTGGAATTCCAATGGCCACTTTACTGGCGGATGTTGATGGGTTTTATGTTACGGGAATCCAGAGAAGGTCGCAGCGATCTGGTTGGAAAATCGATTGGCTTAATGAAGGTAAAAATCCTTTTGAAGGAGACGAACCAGGTTTAGATGAGTTAATTAAGAGAGTTGTTAAGAATGGAAAATTCAAAGTTATTGATAATTATGCCCATTTAAAAGAAGCAGATTTTATTTTGGTGGACGTACAGACTCCTGTCGATGATCAGAGGAAACCCCGTTATGAATCTTTAGTAGATGTCTCTAAATCATTAGCACCGCATATGAAGGAGGGTGCTACAGTTATAATCGAATCAACAGTTGCTCCTGGAACAACCGATAATATAGTAGCTCCAATATTGGAAGAAGGTAGTGGAATGAAAAGGGGATTAGACTTTTACTTAGTGTTTTCTTTCGAAAGAGTAATGCCTGGAAAGTTAATTGAATTTATTGTAAATTTTCCAAGAGTTATCGGTGGTGGTTGCGATAAAGCAAATGAAAATGCGAAATACATTTACGGAAAGGTGGTTAAAAAAGAGCTTCAAGTTACTGATACTCTTACAGCAGAATTGACAAAATGTATAGAAAATACCTATAGAGATATTAATATCGCATTCGCCAATGAAATGGCCTTAGTCGCTGAAGATTTTGACAGAAATATTTTCGAGATAATTAAATTGATAAATTTCAGACATGATAGGATGATGCATTATCCGGGTTCTGGCGTTGGTGGTCATTGTTTAACAAAAGATCCATGGTTATTGATGTATGGTCTCGAAACTTATACACCAAAAAAATACTTTAAAAAGGTAAAAATTCTACCCTATGGCAGAAAATTAAATGATTTTATGCCTGAACATATGGTTGAATTAATGGAAGATGCTTTACAAGAAGCTGATAAACATGATAACCTAAAAATAACTCTA
>Ga0114925_10000211_pt1 | contig 23444 bp, 24 predicted proteins | sample SumtaG_2_FD_87287 | JGI IMG/M metagenome (GOLD analysis project Ga0114925, IMG submission 87287) | Deep subsurface microbial communities from Indian Ocean to uncover new lineages of life (NeLLi) - Sumatra_00607 metaG | ecosystem: Environmental > Aquatic > Marine > Oceanic > Sediment | place... | reverse complement strand
TTGATTGTTATTATCTTTGCTACTGATCCTCCCCCTTTTTATCTAATTCTTCAAAATAGTTAGTAAAAACAAATAAAATAGTCAAAGAGGAAGTTGAAATTGATGGAGAGGTAGAAATAGTTGAGAAAATAGAAGAAGTAAATAAGCTAATAGGCTTTAAATCTGTACCGGTTTTCAGGTATGAAGATACTGATGGAAAGCCTCTTGATTATGATGAGCATGTTAAGAAAGTAGATCCAGAGAAGCTGCCACTATATGATGTTGCTAAAAAACTCGGTATTAATGTAAATGTCGGATTAACGGTGTATGGAGAATATGGATCCTTCTGTCCTTCGACTAATGAGATAAGATTATGTACTGATTCTGAACAAGTATTTCTTCATGAAATGTCCCATACAATAGATGAGCACCTTGAAAATTATAAAATTATTGACTATGGTTTTGGCGAATTAGAAACCGCAAAAGAGATGAAAATAAAACTCACAGACGAAGAAGTTTCAGAAGTATTAGAAATAGTATTAGATTCCCATGATGCTATGTTTGGAATTAATTGGGATAATATTGAGTGTGCAATTGATGAGCTTGAAAGTCTGCAACAATTAAAAAGGGGATTTTGATCCTTTCCTACTAATTTCTCTCCATATTGCTTGATACCTGCTTATGACGGAGTTGATTTAATTCCAGGTCAATTAAGGTTGCTAAACATTGAAAAAGAACTTGCTGATGAAAATAATCCTCTTTTTATCCTCATTGACATTTTGATTGAGGTAGATAATGGGTATGATTTTTGTATTATCGATACTGCAGAAGTACTTGATAATATAGGGATTAAGAAATTAAGGATCCTGACTGCAATGAAAGACAAAGCAGTAAAATATGAGATATTAGACAGGCTTATTACAGGAGAGAGTATATCAACAGATGAAATATCTCAGATGAATAAAAAGGTTAAACAAGCTGTTATTGATGATATAGAAATTACTGTATTGTAAAATGGGTCGAGTGTCTTATTTGATGGAAAGGAGATATCAAAGTTTATGACCAGTGACTCTATATTGCGTAAAGAGGTTGTAAAAGCTGTAAGGCGGTATTATTCAGGGAGTAAGACTTCAATCTTGAAGGCATATTAGGGAACCTATGTTTGATGATTTTGACGTTATATATTGTTATACAAGAAAACAGGCAATTGAAGATGGAGCGTTAATTGATGTTACTTTTACCGCACAGGAGGCAGGATTTAATTGGCCTGTTGCTATTACTTCTGCTATATCTTCTAACATGCCTTCAGTTTCATTGTTAGGCATGATAAATATGCCAACCTTAGGATAAGTGGTTAGAACTTCTTTTGGTCTGGATGGTATTGGTAGATTTTTTTTCCTTATGATACTACATATACTTTTGAAAGCACTTTCTACTCCTTGATCTTCAGCATCTCTTACGAAACCAATTGAAATTACTTTATCAAATCCATCCATACTATAGAGAGCATGGAAATCGTATTTAAATTTATCTTTTCCACCAATATCTATTGTGTGAACGTTATTTATTCTTTCAAATTTCAATAGTGCTTTAAAAAAATTGCACTCCTCTTTTCCTTCAACTGCTAAGAGTTTGTTGCTCTCTATTTTTATATTCTCATCCACTAACGGACCTCGAAAGATTTCTCAATACCAGCACCAAGAGTATCAATATCATAAAATAGTGCTTTATGCTTATTATCAGTTTTATCTATTCGATACAACCTGATGTCATTATTCGTTAATCCCATCTCTTGAGACATTTTATAAAATGCAACAATGCATTCATATGAATGAGTCGCAATAAAAAGTTGGACATTATTATCTTTGGCAGACCTAATAATTGCTTTCCACAAAGTGGATAATGATGAATAATGCAAACCATTCTCAATTTCATCAATAAGTACAATATCATTTTTAGTATCAGATATTGTTGTAACAATAGATAGTATCCTACGTAATCCATCACCCACTAAATTGATTGGTATCAATTTTTCTATTCCTATATCCACATAAATCATATTTCCTTTTCCCATCCTTATATCAGATATATTTTTTTCAATACCCTTTAAGGAGGTTATTATACTCTGAAGATTTTTCTTTTCTAATAAAACATCAAACCTACCATTAAGCTCACCCATAATTGAACGTGGGTTGATATAGGTACCATTTAGTTCTTCTATGTAATCTTTATGTAATTTAATTTTATCTTGTTTCATACTTACTTCGATACTTAATTTCTTATCTCTGTTTCTTTGAAACTGTAATATGATTCCATCAATTTGGTTATATGTTGAAGTTGTTGCTAGGCTGACATCAGGGTCTTTTAATAATTGATTTTCCTCGATTGTGTTATCCTTTTTCGGGCGGGCTATATGCGGTGTTATTTCTAACTGACGTCTATGTGTTTCAAGCATACCATTTATTAATGGAGTATTTTTAAAGTTTAAATTGTTAAAGATAAACCTAAAATCGTCGTCTTCTGTTAATATCAGGTCACGAAAATTATTGATACTAAAAGGAAGCCTAGGATTAGACATTCCAATTAATAAAAAAAGCGCTTCAAGAATTGATGTCTTCCCACAATTATTTTTACCTGTAAAAATATTGAACTGTTTAATATCATCAATTTGTAAATTATTGATACCACGAAAATTTTTTATCGATATTGATTTAAAAAACATTCCATTCTCCTATCAGAAGAGATACTATATTGCTCCGGATTTGGTGGCACTTTTCAACCGGATTGAGTGGCATTTTTGCCCCGGAATATGCGCAACACATCATCTCATCCCCAGGAAGGGATATAAAGCTCAATTAGTTGGTATTACACAAACACATTAAATTAATTTTTGATATGATTACATAGAAATTGCAAAGAGCATTGAAAGTAATTTTGGAGTCCCGCATTATTGTCTGAACGGTTTGGAAAAATAAGCCGGGATTCAACAATATTTAAATATCCGATTGCCAATAAGACTAATTGGGAAAATATTCTCAATTAAAAGGAGATTGTTAAAACTCCTCTTCTAACTTTACATGTCTTATGGTCAGCCTTCCTGACTCAAACATCGATAAAATAGCATTAGCATATGCATTGATCGTCCCTAAATCGGAAACAATCATGTCGACAATGAAATCTTTTGGCGACTTCTCATAATTTGGCGACAATTTTAACTCGTCCGGGTCTTTTTCATAGTACTCGATCAACCCCTCAAACCCCTGTTTTATATTGTTTACCTTTTGCTTAAACCACGGCTTGAAGTTCCAATCCAAATGTTCTCTGTCTACAACAATAACATCAGGTTTATCTGCTGCTTCTGTGCATTCTTTTGGCGCCCCAAAAAACTCAGCAGAACCGGGAGTTGGAAAGGCTATTCCGCAGAGGTTTTGAACAGCAAGGGTAATTTGAATTATTAGCCGGTCAGTTTTAGATGCATCATCGAAATTAAACTCTTTGAATAGTTCTTCAAGTGCTGAAGAGTATTCAACAAGGTTTTTACATTGATCTTTGATAAATTGGTCAAAATAATCTACTTTTAACTGCATTTTAATCCTTTATTTATACAAATATTCATTCATCTGAAGCATAACACAATAATTTCCTTTTGCCAATTCAAAAAAATGTTTATAGTAACAACAATTATATATTTTCTATCCCTTCAAATCAAATAGTTCGTCAAACATTATTTGTTTAGCATCCGGTAAAACCGCCTTCATTCTAGCAGCACCAAAAGGATTCATTGTATGAATAAAAATTTCAGCATCTATTTTTTTTGATGAGATATATTTTGCTAATTGGTAACCGGTATTGTCCTCATCTGAATGAACAAATACTCTCTGGTCTAAGTCATGGTCCAGGTATATCCTTTTAAAGGGGCCAAAGTGGTCTATTGCATTTTTAGCTTCTTCAACTTGATCAAAAATAAAAAGCTCGTGTTTCTTGCCAAGTTGTTTTTTAAATATCTGTATTCGTACATTCGAATCTTCCAAAATCAAGATTTTCATAATTATTCTAAATCACTTTTATTGGTACATCTTAATTTAAAATAATACACTTCTAAAATATTTTTCTAAAAAAGCCAACTTTTTTTAAAATTCCAGGCATTTTTTGCATAAAAATCAAAAAGATAAGTAATAAAAAGCATATTTATATATAGTGTAACTTTGTTTAAGGAGGAATTTCATGAGGAAATTAGTAGAAGACAGAAAAATAGTTAAAACTGTAAGCATAAGGCATTCTATTAATGATGCGTTTGACCGGGAGTGTGTCAGGATCGGTAGGCCAATGTCCCACATAATTGAAGACCTGATAATTGAGTGGATAAAGAAGCAGATAGGGAGGGATGAAAATGAACAATTATGATAAGAAACATTGGGAGTTTATCAAGAATATGTTCGAAGAGGTCGTTTTATGTCATTTTCAGGAGCATGCACCTTGCCACCTTCAGGAGTCGCCTCTGCTGCATTGGACACTAAGTTCATAACAGTCCTGGATATTAGAATAACCTTCTATACTCCGTTTTTAAAATCTCTTCTTCCAATTCCTCAAGTATTAATTTTACTGCATAATCTTCCAACCCCAGTTTCATCAAACATTTGTTAAAAACCATTTTATCAGGGAATGGTGCATCACCATATCCGATGCCTGCATCCTGGCAGAGATAATCGGAAACATATAAAGTTAAAGCCATTCTTGAAAAGTATTGAAGATCCTCGGGTGGGTTGTGGTGGTGCCCGATACTCATAACCAATTCATCAGGTAAATCCCAGTATTCAGTTAATGCTTTTCCAACTTCTGCATGATTGTAACCCAATACTTCATACTCAGCTTCTGTCAAATTTTTTTCTTCATTCGTTATTTTACTAATAATAAACCTGAAATCTTCCTGTAAAAACTGGTCTTCTAGAATAATTCCTATATCATGCAGCAGGCCTGCGGCATATATATTTGCTCCTTTTTCCACAAGCTCCTTCCGGTAGATCATTTTCGCCAGCATGGCAACCCCAATACTGTGTTTCCACAACAGTCTCCTCGAATAGCCCTCTATACACTCATCTTTGGCAAAAATCTCACAGACCTTCTGTCTCAATGTTAGATCCTTAAGCTCGTCAAATCCTATCCAGATTACAGCCTGTTCTATATCACTAATTCGTTTTGGGAAGCCATAATAAGCCGAGTTTGCTGTCTTCAACACTTTTGCTGACAGTGGAGGGTCAAGTTCGATTAATTCTTTTAAATCTTTTATAGTTGATTTTGGGTCATTAATGATATCAATAATACCTGTTACAATGTTCATTATTGAAGAAATCTCTGAGAAATCAGGTAATTCTACAAGTTTTGCTATTTTTTTATTTTTTTCTACTTCCTCTATTTGAGTAGTAAATCTTTCTTCATGCGTATCCATTCGAAATTTCCAATTCAAAATAAATTATTTTTTCTACCAACAATAGTATACCGCACTTTTCCCACTTTTCAACTTTAGATACTTAATGTATTATACATTAACACATGAAAGAACATGAGGAGTCACGTAAAGGGTAAATTATTGTGACAGCTGCAGATTTTAGAAAGATTTTACACAGGATAGACAGGAGGGGATATAAGGCATATAAAGATCTGAAGGGTGAATATGATTTTGGAGAGTATATCCTTTTTATAGACCATGTCCAGGGAGATCCCTTTGCAACACCCAGCAGGGTACGGGTGAAAGTCTTGCAGACGATTGCTGGATTTCCTATAGATACATATCACAACAAAAGCAGGGAAGTAGCCCTCAGAGATTTCCTCACCCGGAGATTTGCAGAGTCTTCAAAAAGGTTTTGCAGAGGCAGGCGGGGAACTGGGAATAGTGGAATAATATCAATAGATCGACCAGGTCAGGAAATCCTGGAACGCACCTCTTCATTTATTACCAGAAATTATGCAGAGGCCAGGTTCAGGATGGGTCTTCCGGCCTTTGGAAGAAAAATTGACGGAAAAGCTGCTGCGATAATGTTCTTTGAAGAGCTTCCACAGATTTTGAAGGCCTCACTTTTCTATCGGAACCTCGATGATAAGAAGCTCTATAGACACATAGAGACCTCAGAGGATGCTGATTTCTTGAGAGATTGGTTAAAAAACCTGAGACTCGTTGCTTTTGTGGCCGACGGAGCAATTCTTCCGCGGGCAAGCGGCGTAGACTCTCGACCTCTCACTAAGGGACGTGTAATCCCTTTTGAATCCCCTGAATCCTTCAGGATAGAGGTTACTTTGCCAAACATGGGCGCTATTACAGGGATGGGCATACCCAGAGGTGTTACACTTATAGTTGGTGGCGGATATCACGGCAAGTCAACACTCCTTAATGCTTTGGAACTGGGTGTTTATAACCACATACCGGAAGATGGAAGGGAGTTCGTGGTGGTAGATCCGTATACCGTGAAGATCAGAGCCGAGGACGGCCGACGTATTGAGAAGGTTAATATATCTCCTTTTATAGCCAATCTTCCGTTTGGTAAAGACACACAGGCGTTTTCAACAGAAGATGCAAGCGGAAGCACGTCACAGGCAGCTAATATTATTGAGGCATTAGAGGTAGGAGCAAGAGTACTTGTTATGGATGAGGATACATCGGCTACTAATTTCATGATCAGGGACCACAGGATGCAGGAGCTGGTTTCCAAGGATAAAGAGCCGATTACTCCTTTTATAGATAAAATACGGCATCTTAACGAGAACCTCGGGGTTTCAACAATCCTGGCGATAGGAGGTTCGGGAGATTATTTCGACGTTGCAGATCAGGTGATTTGTTTAGTTGAATACAGACCGTACGATTACACCGAACAGGCATGTGCTATTGCTGATAAATATAAGGCTGAGCGTATGCCGGAAGGAGGAGAATACTTTGGAAGGATTACCGAGCGTGTTCCGCTCGCTCACAGTTTCGACCCCAGTAAAGGGCGGAAGGAGGTCAAGATATCAACCAAAGGATTAAAGTCCATAGACTTTGGTACTCACAGAATAGATCTTGGGGATGTAGAGCAATTGGTCAATGTAAGTCAGACAAATGCTATCGGAGATGCTATACAATATGCCACAAATTACATGGACGGAACACAAACACTGAGAGAGATAATAAAGAATGTGATGAAAGATATAATGGAGAAGGGCCTGGATGTACTCAGCTACAATCCTACAGGAGAATATGCTGTATTCAGAGGTCTTGAGCTTGCTGCTGCTATTAATCGCCTTAGAACACTTTCAGTATTAAAGTACTAAAATAAATGATCATCTTTTTGATATTTTAAAGTTTGGAAAGCAAAGAAGATTAAGAAGAGATGAAATAAAGTGCATTTACAGCAGTTGAGGTGCCCTGCTGCGGGAGGACAAGGGATGCCTTCTTTATGTCAGATTTTTTCGCCTTTAAACGCTCAATATCATTATTATCTATATGCAGATGCAGCCGTTTTTTAACAGTTTCGTATTCCATGGTAGCTTTAATCCGTGCTTCATGCAGTTTCATTAATACCCTGCTCTTAAAGTTTACCTCCGCATCGCCGGACGTATCCACAGATACAAATAGGCTTTCTTTTAAATCATAGGCAACTTTTGTCTGGACCCCGTCACTCTGTGTAGAAGACATACATCCAAACGGCTTTACAGAAATAACCATATGGGCTTTTTTATGCTTTATATTGTAAATATGTTCCCCCACTTCCAGATGGCCTTCTCCTCCCATGAGTTTCGGTGAATAGTAATTTTTTGCATATTCTGCCAGTTTTTTCTGGCTGGTAAGTAGATCGGGTTTATTTCCAAAAAGAAAACGGTATAGCCTGTAGACTGTGTGAATATAGAGTTTAAGTATTGAGATTGTTAAGATAATTTTGCCTGCATTTGCCCTGGAACGAAAGGCCCGTTCCCTTGTAAAATGAATTTTCCCCCGTATAAGGTAATCGAGCCATGTTGTAATCGGTTCTACTACAGGTTCAGCCCCTTCTTCAACGAGCCAGCCAAGAAGCCTGTAATTTGCTTCTCCTTCCTGTATCTGAGAAAAGAATTCACCTGTAATCTTGACTTTTGGTTTTGTCCTGAAGTAATCGAGTTCTATGTGATCGAGATCTTTTTTTAACTGCCTTATGGGTTTTACCAGTGAGCTTCCCCCTTTTAGTGCCTGATAGAGCTTATGCAGGGATTTTTCTTTCCACTTATCCATACTCGCGGAAATAATTTCGTAGGGTTTCGTTTTATAAAAAATGTTATTGATTAAGTCAGCAAGTATTAACGGCTTTAAAAGTCTGAAAAATTCGTTTCTCGACAGGTTAAATCCCTTTTCTTTTAAGTTATTCAGGAGCGCTTCGTCTTGCTGCAGTGCTATTATGGTTAAATTACCAAAACCTGCTTCCTTTAATGCCCTTCGGTATTCCGTTTCGTACATACCAAATCTGCAGGGTCCGTATGAACTCGCAGTTATAAACAAATAATTTTTATCAATATCTTTCTCTCCTCTGTTTCTTAGATTGAACAAGTATTTGATAATATTTCCTGCAGTATAATACACCGGATTGCATTGTCCTTTATTGCAGTAGATCTTTCCTATTTTTAAGGCTTCATTGTCAGGTTCCGGGAGACTTTCTACTACATAGCCCAGGTGTTTAAAAAATCCCTTAAATAATATTTCATGAGCCTTAGTTAAACCGCCAAAGAGGACTTTTTGCATTCCAGGGCCTCCTCTTTTAATCTTTTTAAAAAATAATCAATTGTTTCAACCCGGAGTTTAATTGAGCCTATTGGTTTGTTCTCATCGATTTCGTGGAATGTGAAATAGGGAGAACTGGCCTGGTTGAAAATATTATCAATCACGGAGTAAAGGGGAGCATCATGCCCACAGCGAAATGAAGAGAGGTCAATAGCAATCAGATTTGGATGCCGTGCTGTAAATTTTGCAGCCCAGATCTTTAAGGACGTATTTTCACTGAAACTTCTTGGCCATACATCCTGAATGTAAAGGGTGTGTAATTCTTTGCTGAAAAGCCCGTTGATTACAAAACCCTCTCTGGGGAGGCTCTCAACTGTAAAGATGGGGTAACCGCATTTATTAAGCTGGTTAAGTATTCCATGGTTAATTCCCGGATCATTGTGATAGGGTCTGCCCAGGGATACTATCCCGATATCGCCCTTCTTTTCAATTTCGATAAGAACCTTTTCGGCCTTTGTTTGTAATTCATATAAATAGTTATTCCATATGTTCAGCGCGTATTGTATGGCCTTCTTATTTTCCTTTTTACTGATATTAAATACAGGTTTAAATTCAGCATACATTTGTCTTTCGAGGACATCAAGCTCTGCCATATCCAGGACAGGATTGAAATACATAATTTGCCTTTCAAAGAACTCATTTTTTTCAAGGGTAAATGCTGCTTTAACTACTTCCGGAGTTGCGGCTACAACCGGACATGCCCAGTGAAACTCCCTTGTGTAAATTTCGTCTCTCAGCATCCGGATGCAGGGAAAAAATATGTGTGTAACAGTTTTATTATAGATTAGATCATAGATGTGTGAGATAGCAACTTTTGACGGAAAACAGGGGTCAATCGACCCTCTTCCCCCAGTTTTCCTGTAAAGCTCTTCAGAAGTGAAATCAGAAAAGATTACTTTCTTAACACCAAGAGATTCAAAATACGTCCCGAAAAAAGGCGCTGTAGAATATATATTTAAGGTTTTCGGAATACCGATAACCGCTTCCTTTATGGAAGCTCTCTTATTTTTTTTGAATTTATGTAATATAACTGGCGGGGAATAAGACCGAAATGCTTCTTTGTTGGAAATCTGCACGAAGTTGACGGCATTATTCCTCTTTTTTTCGATGTTGTGAATGATCTTTTTAAGCTCACTGCCGTTTTGGGCCTGTCCTTTTTCACAATTTGAAATAATATACTTTCTGGAGCTCTCTCCTGAATGTATAGTGATGAATGTCCGGGAGCAGTTATTTTTGCAGAACGTGCACCGTGTTTCTTCATCCCTTTTTGCAGTGTAGTTGATATCAGACAGGCTATTAAAACCGATAAACTTAGTTTTCTCTATTCCTCTTTTTTCATGAGATATCAAAGGATCAGAAGCAGTATGGGTGATGCGTTTTGCTTCCAGTGCAGCTCCGATAGCGCCTGCAACCTCATTGAACGGATGAACATAAATTTGTGCTTCTTTTACCCGTAACCGGATAAAATCAACCTGTGTTTTAACAACTGCGAGATTATTGTGAGTACCTCCCTGCAGAATAAAAACCCTTCCGAGTCTTGAAAGGTTTGGTTCTTGCACTACATAGAGCCAGATGTTCAGCGGTAGCACCTTTGCGAGGCCGGCCATGATTTCATGAGCCTTCCATCCCAGCTGCTGGAAATTCACAATATCTGATTCCATAAATACCGCACATCCAAAATTAAAGGAAGGGGCGTACTCTGCTTTAAACGCTGTCTCTGCGTATTCATCAATACTGTATCCAAATCTCTCTGCTGTTGACTGCAGGTAATAGCCGTTCCCTGCGGAACACTGTGTATTAAGACGAAAATCTTTCACGGTTCCTTCACTCAAAATAATAACCTTTATATCCTGCCCGCCCACATCGCAGATGACATCCGCATCCGGGAAATATTTCAGGGCTCCGAGAGTATGAGCTACAGTTTCAACTATTGCTGTATCACCGCCATATGCTTCATTCAGCAGATCTTTCGCGTATCCGGTAAAACCTATTCCCTGTACAATAACCTCACTCCAGGAAGCTTCAGCTTTATTCTTGAGCTCGATGAGGATATCCCGGGCATCTATTAACGGGTTTTCTTCAGAAAGTTTATATGCAGAGCAGATTACCTGTTCATTTGAATCAAGAAGAACCCCTTTTGTCGAAGTTGATCCTCCGTCTATACCGATAAAAACATCAATTTTTTTACGTCCGCAGAACGTATATTGAGCGGTTGTCCTCCTGGAATAGGATTTATAAAATGTCTCTTTTTCACTTTTATTCCTGAAGAATGGGGATTTTTTGGGCTTTAAATGGCTTTTCTTTTTCAGTTCGGCATTACGGAGGAGCCCTGAAACATTATTCACTATATAAGTGCTTTCGTTTTCCATACATCCCAAGAGGGCGGCTCCATAGGCCCCATAGAAGAGGGCATTTTCAGGTATATAGATGCAGTTGTCAGAGATGTCTTGATAAGGTGTATTCCTCTCTCTCCATAAGGCGAAGAGGCGTTCTTCCCATGCATCCTTCAGGGCAGGAAAAAATACATTTGGGCCGCCCAGTAGAAGCACCCCCGGCTCCGGGGTAAATCCCCTGGCTAATACCGCGAGATTCTGTTCAACAATTGCATGGAACAGGGAAAAAATAAGTGCTTCTTCAGGAATCCCCTGCTTCTGGAGACTGTTGATATCTGTTTCTGCAAATACACCGCATTTCCCGGCAACAGGATAGATTTTGTCCGGCGAATAGGTCATCCTGGAGACTCTGTCTTCTGAAAGATTGAGTTTCATGATAATTCTGTCAACAGTAGCGCCAGTCCCCCCGGCGCATCTGTCATTCATCGTTGAAAATTTTCCTTTTCCGTCTCTCCACGAAATAAACTTAGCATCCTGGCCGCCGAGCTCGAAGACTGTTTTTACATCAGGGTGGAAATGTTCTACTGCAAAACTCAGGGCATTGACTTCCTGAAAATATTTTGCGCCAATGTCATGCGCAATCCTGCTGCCTCCGCTTCCAGTTGTAAAAAGCCTGAAAGAACATCCAAAGTCAGAAGTAATTCTTTCTAAGAATTCAGCTACCTTTTCTATCTGTTTCGTTTTATGCCTTTCGTATCTTTTCCATTGTATTTTATTGTTTTCATTGATGACCACAGCCTTTACTGTGGTGGAACCAATATCCAATCCTACAGAAACCATTTATTTCATCCATGTAGAGTCTATTTTAATGTGTTAGCCAGCATGGTGCTGATAGAGAAAAATATAATGTATGCTTATGAATAAGTTAATCAATTAGATACTTAAAGAAACATTAAAAATGAAAAAAACAATTTAAAAAATACTACTATTTAATTATATTTATAGGATAAATTTTGAGTTATTGCAATTGATAAACAATGGTAGCATTTTATTTAAAATTCATTAAAATACTGTTAAGCATATTTTATGAACCTCAATCAATTTTAATGGGGGAATTAAATGAACAGAAGGGTTGTAGTAACAGGTTTAGGACCGGTTTCATCAATAGGGATCGGGAGAGAGGCTTTTTGGGAAAGTGCAGAACTGGGAAAAGGCTATTTTACAAATATTGATTTTCAGGATGCAGAGATTGATCAGTATAAGAGCAGAGTGTGTTCACCGATCGAAAGCCTAACCATTTCGGATTATTTTGAAAACCCAAAAAAACTAAAAAGAGCGGCAAAAGCTACACAGTACACAGTGTTAGGGACTTATCTTGCATTGCAGGATGCGGGATTGAAATTAAATAGAGTAGTAAAAAAAGAAATAAATGGCCCGAATATGTTTTCGGTAGAGGGCATTGATCCCATGAGGTGCGGAGTCATCATTGGCCAGTCAGAAAGTAATCTGGATATCTTGCTGGTAGGTCATATTGCATTTTTAAAGAATAGGGGTCCTAAAAGGGTAAATCCTTTAACATTGCCTCAGTCAAACTGCAATGTTGGTGCTACTGCGACTGCAGAATGGTTTTTTTTGAGAGGTACCTGCTTAACTGTTACGACAGCATGCTCTTCTGCGACTCACGCCATAGGAATGGCTGCTTTAAACATACAGTCTGGAATAGAAGATGTAGTCGTAACAGGGGGTGCGGAAGCGCCGTTAGATTCCTACTTTTTTTGCGGATTTGATATTATAAAAGCACTGAGCAGGAGAAACGATGAACCGGAAAAGGCTTCAAGGCCGTTTGACAGGGATAGAGACGGTTTTGTGGTTGGTGAGGGGGCAGGAATACTAATTTTAGAGGAACTGGGACATGCATTAAAAAGAGGAGCAAGGATCTATGGTGAAATCATCGGTTATGGATATTCTGCAGATGCCTATAACATTGTTGCTCCGGATCCAAACGCGACTGCTGCAATAAAGGCCGTATGGAAGGCACTGAATATGGCCGGGATTTCTCCCCATGAAGTAGAGTATATAAATGCTCATGGAACATCAACCATCCTGAATGATCCGTATGAGTCCTTCATTATTAAACAGGTATTTGGAGATTATGCGTATAAGATTCCAATCAGTGCGTCGAAATCCTATTTTGGCCACACCATCGGTGCAGCAGGTGGGCTTGAATCTATAGTGGCACTTCTGAGCATGGAAAAGGGGATAATCGCTCCCACAGGCAATCTGGAAAACCCGGATATTAATTATGTTGACACGGGTACTCCTGATCTTGATAAACGCTGTGATCTGGATTATGTACCGAAAGTCAGCAGGAAAAAGAATATAAATATTGCATTGAAAGAATCCTTTGGATTTGGCGGACAGAACGGTGTAGTAATATATAAAAAATATGGAGGTTAAGGTATGCCGGAAGGGAAAAAGGAAATTAAGGTCGAGTTCCAGAAAGATATTATTGGTGGTGTTTATGCCAATACATTGTACATACAGCATACACCGGAGGAATTTGTTATGGATTTTTTAATGGTTGCGCCGCCTTCTGGTGCTGTAACCGCTCGGGTTATCACCAGTCCGGGGCATATGAAAAGAATAATCTCTGCACTGCAGGAAAATATGAAAAAATATGAAGCAAAATTCGGGGTGATTAAACCTGCAGTCGAGCCGGAACACTGTACACGAATTGGTTTTAAACCGTGAGGCTATCAATATTGAAAACCATGGAAATATTGGATAACATACCCTTTGATATTTGTCTTAAAGATGTGGTGAAGGGATTAAAGATGAGCAGAAAAAATCAAGCTATTGAAAAAACCATACTTGATTTACTCGAAGGAGCCAAACGAATAGCAAACCCGAAAGCCTTATATAAAGTCTCATATATTGAGGGCAGAGAAGGGGATTCTGTGAAAATTGATGGAACAATATTTATGAGTAAAATTCTCAAAATCAATCTGGAAAATGCTGAACGGGTTTTTCCATTTGTTGTAACTGCTGGACAGGAGTTGGAAGGTATAAATAAAACAAAAGACGATTTTATGAGAGTTTTCTGCCTTGATGCAATAAAAGAGATGATTCTTGAAACAGCGGTTCGCTGTCTTGAAGAATATTTAGCAAAAAAATTTATCCCTGGAAAAATAGCATGCATGAATCCCGGTTCTTTAAATGACTGGCCTGTATCTCAACAAAAAGCGTTATTTTCTGTATTTGGTAATGTTGAAGAATTGATCGGGGTTAGATTAACCGAGAGTTTTGTAATGGACCCGATCAAATCCGTTTCCGGAATATTTTTTCCTACAGAGGTTGATTTTAAGAGCTGCATGCTGTGCCCACGGCATTCGTGCAGTAAAAGAAGGGCAGAATATAATCCTGAAATGGTGAAGAAGTATAGCTAAACCGGTCTTGGTACATTTCCAATTATTCGTATCCTGATATTTATTGCTGGTTTTCTGATTAAAAGGTATAAGGTTATTTTATTTTTTTATTTTAGAAGATTGGCGGGGAAATCTCTTTCCTGTGGTTCCCATCTTCCTGCTTCCAGCGGCTCCTGTTCCCTTTTTAAGTATATCTCCTTTAATCTTGTTAGATCAAGTTTAACAAGCTCATCCAGCATGGGGTCGAATTTCCCCTGCGCGATCTCTTTAACCATTGACGATAAGTTTCCCGGAACCGAAAGTGCATGTGTTACATAAAGCCTCCTGACAAAAAGCGTAACGTTCTGAGGAGAGATCTCAGCAGGACATCTTGCAGCACAGGCTCCGCACATCACACAGGGAAAAGAAATCTCGCTGGCTTTTTTGAAATCTCCCTTAATTGCTGCCTGAATACTTTCCATCACGATAATATCCTGTGGGCAGGACTTTGTGCAGGTATTGCATGAAAGACACCGTAAAACCTCCGGGTAGTAAATATTAAGAGCTTCCATCAGGTTGCCGATATTCCGGATATCATAAATTGCTTTTCTAAGCGGGATAAAGGGGATCTGGGTTATCTCCATTCCAGGTTCCACCGATGCCTGACAGGCCAGCACATTATAAAGTCTATAATCTCCCCTGATTCGGTACATGGTAAGGCAGGCTCCGCAGACTCCACCCCTGCAGCCGCAATTTCTTATAAATCTATACCCAGCATACTCCATAGCCTTCTGAATGGTCAGGGTAGAAGGCACTTCGTATTTTTTTCCAAAGATATAAAGCAAAACCGTATTGTTAGTAGATAGTTTTTCCTGCATATCTTTATCACCTTTCTGTAATGCCCTGATGTCTGCACCTGTAAGCCTTACCTGTAAATACCGGAAATGGTTCTTTCATACCGGTAATCGGGTAAAATGCCTGGTGAGGCTATATCTTTTAACACTCCGGCCTCTGATAATTCCCTTTCATAATCATTTACGCACTGCAGTGTCAGCTTTCCCACTTTTTTCTCTTTCGCCCTGAGGGCAGCATATTTTCCAGCCCGGCGGCCGAAGACAAATATATCGAGAAGGGAATTTCCTCCCAGCCTGTTTCGCCCGTGAACTCCCCCGGATGCTTCACCTGCGACATAGAGGCCTTTAACACTACTCTCACCTCTTTCGTCGATCAGAATTCCACCGTTTTGGTAGTGGATGGTAGGGTAAACCAGGATCGGTTCTTTTGTAATATCTATCCCAAAGCCTTGAAATCTATGCTTCAGATGCGGGAATATCCTGTTTATTGTTCCCTGTCCGTTTATAATCTCCACCAGAGGTGTATCAAGCCACACTCCTTCCCTCCCCGTGGGAGAGTAAATGGCTTTCTTTTTCCAGACAACTTCCCTGATGACTGCAGGCGCAGTGATATCTCGCTTTTCAAGTTCGTTAATAAACCTCTTTCCCTCAGAATTAACCAGATGAGCTCCCCAACCACGAAAGGCCTCAGTTACAAGAAGTCCCAGGATATGTTCCGGATAAAGAGTCCCTGTGGGGTGAAACTGAATGGCGTCCAGGAAGATAATCCTTGCTCCAATACGGTTGGCTATTACAAGGCCATCACCGGTGGCACCGTAGTGATTTGTAGTTGGAAAACCCTGGAAGTGCAGCCTTCCACTTCCACCTGTGGCAAGGATCACTGTTTTGGCCTTGATGAGGAATTTTTTATTAGTCTCCAGATCTAAAGTGAGTGCCCCTGAGCAACTTCCGGAATCGTCCAAAATCAGCTCTATGGCAGGTATAAACTCTATAACTTCTATCCCTCGGTTGTATGTCTCATCCCTGAGGATTCTCATCATATCCAATCCGGAATAATCCGCGCAGGAATGGACCCGCCTGCGGCACTGTCCCCCTGCAAAGGAACTTAAGATGTTCCGCTCATCAGGAGTACGGTCGAACATAACACCGAGGTCTAAAAGCCACTTCAGCACTTCTGGAGCATCCCTTACCAGTGTTCTCACCAGCCCGGGGATGTTGGTGAATCCACCCCCTCCCATGGTGTCCAGATAGTGCAGTAAAGGAGAGTCTTGTTCATCGACTGCTGCCTGGACACCCCCTTCAGACATTATGGTGTTTGAATCGCCGAATCGAAGCTTGGTAATCAGCAGCACATGGGCACCGGTCTCTTGAGCCAGGAGTGCGGCTGAAGCACCCCCACCCCCGCCTCCAATAACCAGAACGTCTACCGAGTAGTCAGGATTATTAAGATCTATTTTATCCGGATCGATCCGGCTTTTGGCTTCGAATAGGTCGGCAATTTCATTAGGGATCAGTTCTCCCTTATTAATGCCGACCTTAAGTTTCCGCTGTGCTCCATCCCTGTGCTGTGGATGGTAGGATCTGATTAGCTTTTCCCTCTCTTCAAGAGATAGACGCGGTATCTTTTCTTTAAGCCTCTCATCCCTTGTGGATTCCAGTGTTTTTATGTTTTCTTTCATTGAAATGGGATAGCTCATTTGCACCTCGATTTGTATATATTCAGCCACAGGGTAACAGAGGTTTAGATATTATATAAAACTATTTAAAAATATAATTTTAAAATTGAAATTCAGAAGATTTTCATAAATTTACTGAAAAATCTAAAATAAAACCTTATTAAGGTACTAATGCGGACAAGCCGCATTCAAGTTTATGGAAGTACTTTTGTGGAACGTATACATATCCCTCCCTCAAACGTCGGGATGTGCGCCCAGCCGCCGCTTTAATATATTTAAATGTATTCCCTCTATTCGCTACCTCTGGCTCAATTGGTATAATTCCTCCGGGATGACCAAGTCGAATTTGTTTTTTCTTGAGAGCGCTCTTGCGCACCAATTCATTAACAATAGTTTCATCAATCCTGGCGGCCCCTGTGGTGCAGATAGCGCCTGTAAGTGCGTATGCTTTATGTAAAGTCCCCATTGACATAATTCTTGCTGTAATGTCTATTTCTTCTTCTCTGATGATTTTTCCATCCACAGCCTTATAACTCTGAGGTTTGCTGATAAAAGCTATCTTTGTCACAGCCTGGCTCCTATCAGTTGCCTCTCCTGGAGTTGATGCAAGTCCGATCATCACTGCTGCCCCGCTCCTTATTGCCTCAAGCTTCTCTCTGATTTCGACACCTGCATCAATCTCGGCAATTTCCGTACCCTTGAGCCCCAGTTCCTCAGCGCGTACAAAAACCACAGGATTTGCCGCATCAACAATTGAAACAGTGAATCTACCAATGCCAGGTACCTCTATAGTGTCCTTAACATTACCTGTGGGTAAAAGCTTACCTGTAACTGATCCGCCTGGATCAAAAAAGTGAAGGGTTATCCTGGCACCTGTACCCGGCACTCCGTCAACTTTATAGTCACCTTCTATCTGGTGGAGACCGTCTTGCACCGGAACTTCAGCTATAATTAGTTTTTTTGTATTTGTCTGAAAGATCCGAACTCTGGTAACAGGCTCTTCTGCATTTACCAGACCTTCATCAATAGCAAAGGGCCCCACTGCTGAAGAAATATTGCCGCAGTTTCCCAGGTAGTCGATCATGGGCTTATCGATTGCGACCTGACCGAAGGTATAGTTAACATCGAAATCCGGGTCTTTTGAAGGGCTTATAATAGCGGCCTTGCTAGTAGTTGAAACGGCTCCCCCCATGCCGTCGATTTGACGCCGATTGGGATCGGGGCTCCCGTATACAGCCAGAATGACACTATCCCTGATCTCGGGATCCCTGGGTAGATGGTTTTCATGAAAAAAAACTGCTTTGCTGCTGCCGCCTCTCATATATACAGCCGGTATTCTTACCTGCACAGCTCGTACTCCTTTCCTGCTATGTCTTTAACCTCTATCACAACCTAAGTTGGATTATTCTTTTGGGTTTACTTAATATATGGTAATGTTCCTCCCGCAAGTATGATTTCCTTCTCCCTTTTCGAAAGTTCAACAGAAGCCTCTAATGTTTTGTTCTTTGTTTTGTTGAAGACAGGGATTTTTTTATTTTCCTGTAATAAATGTCGTGTGTCGGGAATCTCCAGTTCATCGCCCTGATCAATCCAGTCGTAGTCAGCTTCATTAACAAAGGTGAAGGGAACAATTCCAAAGTTAATGAGATTTGCCTTATGGATCCTTTCAATAGATTTAGCCAGTAAAGCCCTTACGCCGAGATACATCGGACAGAGGGCTGCGTGCTCTCTTGAGGAACCCTGGCCATAGCTCAAGCCGGCTACGATAATGTTATCTCTACCCTTATCCCTGATAGTGGTGGCACGTTCATAAAAAGATGGGTCAACAACTTCAAAAGTAAATTCTGCATATTTTGCAGCGTTCGCCCGATATTTCAATCTTGATCCGGCGGGGACGATATGATCGGTCGTTACATTATCACCGAGTTTTATTGTGACCTCGCCAAGAATATTCTCCGGAAGAGGTTTGCTGAGGGGCACTGTGCCCATGTGTGGTCCCCTGTAAATTTCTATCCTTTCCGGGCGTTCAGAAGGCTGAATAAACATGCTGTCATCAATGATGAACTTATCGGGCATCCATATATGTGGATATGGAGTACCAAGATCTCTTGGATCTGTGATCTCACCAGTTAAAGCTGAGGCAGCGGCTGTTTCAGGACTTACCAGGTAGACTTGAGCGCTCTTTGTACCGGATCTGTTAAGAAAATTCCTGTTGCTTGTCCTGAGGGATACTGCATCTGTCTGTGGGGATTGACCAATGCCACAGCAAAATCCACAGGAACTCTCCAGAAGGCGAAGATCGCTGGAAAGAAGATTATACAGAGCCGATTCACGAGCTATCATTAATAAAACCTGTCTTGATCCCGGTGCCACCACTGCACTCACATCCGGATGGATTGTTTTTCCTTTGAGGATTTCCGCTGCTATCATAAGATCTCTGTATGAAGAGTTGGTACAGCTCCCGATGCAAACCTGCTTAATTTTTAATCCCGCCAGATCCCTAACCTGTTTTATGTTGCCCGGACTGTGTGGGTATGCCACCTTTGGTACAATTTCGCCCAGATCGATCTTTACGACACTGTCGTACACAGCATCTTCATCAGCTTGAATTGGAGCCCAATCGCTTTCTCTGCACTGGGCCTTTAAAAACTCTCTTGTCCTTTCATCGCTCGGGAAAATTGAGGTGGTTACTCCGCACTCTGTGCCCATGTTTGTAATTGTAGCACGCTCAGGCACAGAAAGAGTTTTAACCCCTTCTCCACCATACTCAAAAACATACCCTACGTTTCCCCTGGTGGAAAAAATCTCAAGAATCGTTAATACCACATCTTTAGCGCTGACCCACGGTTTTAATTTACCATAAAGGTGAATTTTAATCACCTTAGGGTATGATAAAAAGAATGTTCCTCTACCCATAGCAACTGCAACATCCAGTCCCCCTGCACCAATTGCAATCATGCCCACTCCTCCACATGTAGGAGTATGGCTGTCGGAGCCCAGCAGTGTTTCTCCGGGTTTAGAAAACCGTTCCAGATGCACCTGATGACATATTCCATTACCTGCCCTGGAAAAGATAATACCGTATTTAGCAGCGATGGTCTGAAGGTATCGGTGATCATCAGCATTTTCAGGTCCCATCTGGAGCGTGTTATGATCGACATAATTGACCGAAATCTTTGTGTCTACCAGATCAATTCCAAGTGTCTCAAATTGCTGATACGACATTGTACCTGTAGCGTCTTGAGTCAGGGTCTGATCAATCCGGATAGCTATCTCCTGGCCTGGTGCATATTCCTTTTTTTTAGAAACTAAATGGGCCTCCAGTATCTTTTGCGTTATAGTTTTTGGCATTGCCTTTACACTCCTTTTGTTTTCAATACCATCCCTGCTTTTAACTGTGTTTCCCGTGTAGTTATGAAATTTTTTATAATTTTCTTATAAATGAATTCTAATGTCAAATTCAAAACATGCTCACAAAATCGAATTCCGGTAAAATATTTATTAAAAAAAAGTAGATTTGTGATGAAATATAAGTGTTTTTTAATATAAAAGCTGTAGAAAAAGGAAGTGGTGTTAAAAAGAGTGATCTGAACCTGATTCAAAAATATAAAGAGGGAAATAAAAAATGAAAACAAGGTTTACCAAGGTTGTTATCTTATCGGCGGGAATTTTCTGTTGATAGGAAACGGATTAGTCTTTGCGGGGGAAGCTCCAGTTGAAGATGCAGAATATCCGGCAAAGATGATTACCTACATTTGTGTTTTCAAAGCCGGCGGTAGCACAGACCGCTGGTCACGTATTATGTCTTCAGCAGCAGTAGACCACTTTGGCCAAGCCTGGCATGTGGTAAATATTCCGGGTGCCGATGGTATTGTCGGCTGGATAGAAGGGTTGAAAAAACCGGCTGATGGCTATAACATAATACAGGACAGCTCCACCCCGGTGATTGCCTTGCCGAAAGAAGAAAAACCTCCCATAAGCCCCTTCGATATTAAGATTGTTTGCTATGTATCTGCCTTCAGAGCAGTCCTTGTAGCAAAGCCTGATGCACCCTGGTCGACCTGGGAAGGGCTGGTGGCGTATGCCAGGCAAAATCCTGGCAAGCTTACTGTCGGTGGAACCACATCTCATATCATGGGGCAGGCCAACATATTTGATCAGGCCGGTATAGAGGTAACTCTGATTCCCTATGACAGCACTGCGGCTGGGATAGCTGATTTTCTGGGAGGACATATTGATACAGCTTCAGCAACCTTTTCAACCGTTCAAACTATAGTTCCGGAGGAAGCTGTTGCTGTAATTAACACCAGCGAGATACCTATTACAGCCAAAGGATTTGAAAATATTCCCAGTGCTAAGGATCTTGGTTTTGACGGTATGGCATTCCCCAGATGGGTTGGCGTCCATCCCGACACCCCTGATGAGATAGTAGTGTTCATCTCTGAGAAAATGGACAGCCTCCTTCAAGACGACGCCGTAAAAAACCTCATCAGCAAAGTGGGAGAGGAAATTATTTTTCTCCCTTATGATGAAGCCCAGGAGGCTTACAGGAAACTGGTGGAAGGTATGAAGCGAGCAAACAAGCTGTTATAAAGTCAAAAGTTGTTGGATCTGCAGCTCAGGTGGGTTCAACCCACCTGAGCTGCATTTATAATTGTACAGGTAAAAAGCTGATGAAAAGAGTCCGTAAGTGGCTAAGATGCAATCAGGGGATTGGTCTTATATTTTCTATTTGCCTTATTGTCTTTCTTGTATATCTTGAGCTTACTCCCTGGGTTCATAGAGAGGTCCGGGACGGTTTTACTCTGGGATTTTTCCCTGTTGTGGGTGTAGTTCTTCTGATTATTTTCTCTGTTATTATGGTTTTTGATGCTCGCCGCAGGGAAGTTCCTGAAGGTGTCGAGGTCTTTAAGTTTAAATATTTTCTTGGCGGTATCTTGATATTGGCAGCAACCGGCTTTTATTTTACAATAATGCGAAAAATAGGATTTTTGATTATTACACCTGTTTACCTTCTGTTTTTTATCTATATTCTCGGTTTAAAATCATGGCGTAAATGCGCGCTTTCTGCAGTGATAATGACAGTGATAGTTTATGGTGTCTTTACCTGTATAGGTGTTAGGCTGCCTCCTGGTATTTTGGGCAGAATATTGCCTTTTTAAATTTTGTTTTTTTTAAGGAAGAAAAATGTTCCAACCAGAGGCATTAAAAGAAGCATTTCAACTTTTTTTTACTCCTGAAGTTTTTCTGTGGATAGCTATAGGGGTAATTGTGGGAGTGGGCGTTGGTGCCATACCAGGTTTGAGTGCAGCCACGGGTATTGCTATAATGCTGCCCCTCACTTTTACCATGCCTGTTGCTCCGGCATTGGGCCTTTTGATTGGATTGTATAAAGGCGCTGTTTACGGAGGCTCGATTTCTGCAATAAGCTTTGCCACTCCGGGCACCTCTGAGGCTGCTGCTACTGTATATGATGGATATAAGTTGATGAAAAGGGGTCATGGCCGTAAGGCTGTTGAGATGGCCTTAGCGTCTTCTGTAAGCGCGGATACGGCCAGTGACCTGGTTACCATTTTTGTTGCGCCACCTCTGGCTATGGTAGCGCTTAAATTTGGCCTGCCGAACGATTCTGGCTTGTGGTGCTTGCTTTTACCTTAATGGTGTGATAATTCTTGCAGCCGAATGTCAGGATGGGATAGGCAAGTTCAAAGGGTGGCTTCAGGAGGCCAGAAGCCCGGAGCAGGTCATTGAGCGATTTAAAAGTGAGGGTTTTACAAGTGAGCATTCCGGGAAAGCTATGATGTGGGCGAGAGCTTTAGTACGGCACAGAATCATCATAGTTACAGACGGGATTTCTGAGGAAGATTTAAAGAGTATGTTTTTCGAAAGAGCAGCTTCCGTTGAACATGCCTTAAAAATGGCAGGGAAAAATCCCGGTGATAACAGGAAAGTCCTTGTTATGCCATATGCTACTGATTTAATACCGGTTTTGAGAAACAGTTTGAACCCTAAAGGAACAAAGTAGAGCAATTCTGTTGAGACTTATAAAATGTTTGCCATAGAGCCAGTAAGTTAGGTGCCAATATTGTTATTTCCACCAGGCCTCAAATTATTGAAATTATTATCTCCGTCCTGATAATCATGACCGCCTGTTTCATGCTGGTAAAAAGAGAGCTGGGGCTGAACACGAAAACAGTTGACTTCACCCTGATGTGGACAAGCCACATTCTCGATTATAAAAATATTTTCTTGCAAACTAAAGTTTGTGCCTATTGGGCAAGAAAATCAGTATTAAGTTACTAAGCATGATGCTGGGCGCCTGGACAGGCTCAACCCTCGCCCTGAAAATAGGTAATATATGGGTAAAACGTTTCTTCATTGCACTCATTGTAATCCTGGCTTTAAAAACCGCATTTTTTAAT
>Ga0114925_10000209_pt1 | contig 23509 bp, 22 predicted proteins | sample SumtaG_2_FD_87287 | JGI IMG/M metagenome (GOLD analysis project Ga0114925, IMG submission 87287) | Deep subsurface microbial communities from Indian Ocean to uncover new lineages of life (NeLLi) - Sumatra_00607 metaG | ecosystem: Environmental > Aquatic > Marine > Oceanic > Sediment | place... | reverse complement strand
GGGAAAAAATATATGAACGAAGAGAATAATAGAAAGATTTTAATAATCTTAATTACGATATGGATTTTCGCCTCAGTTTTTATGATAAGCATGGCGTTTGGTGAATATAATCCTGATTATATAATTCCTTACTCTGGTCTTGAAAGAGGTACTCATCTCTTAGTTTATCACTATTTATGGCCTATAATCGGATCTGTAATTTTTGTTATTTTATTCCCTAGGATTATTGGGCCCCTATTTTTGAAAGCTAAAGAGATAATATTACCTTGGTATGAAAATTCTTATATTGAAGTGAATCAAAAGAAATTTAACGGTAAAAAATTTTTAAAAAGAATTATATACATTTTCTTACTTAGTTTAGGATTAAGTTCGACATTAATAGCTTTAGGTGTTATTAATCCCGAAGTTTTAATTCCATCTCTCGCAAATGAAAATCTTCCTAGTGATTATCCACTATTATATACGGATGAAGTATTTTGGGGGCCTCCGTTTGTATTACTACCATTTGTAGTTGGTATCTGGTCAGTTGGATGGGCATTCGAAGATGCTGGTTTAATGCATTATAAACTTCCTGATAAGGATTCAAATAAATTATTTGAAATTGAGCCAATTCATTTAAAATACAATCCACTCATAAAAGGTTTCGCAGGGCTTTCGGCTGTTCTCTACTATATAGGAGCGTTTATAATTTTTGTGAAATATGGGGATAACGCAGATTTTTCACTATTTCAACTTATTTTATCAGCAATTTTAATTGGGCTACTTTCAATTCCCGCTTATTTATTATATTGGAAAACGAAAAAGGATTTTTTAAGAAAAAAAATTAAAAAAGGAAAACGAATTACTGAGGAAGATTATAATTCTTTGCTAAAAAAAACTGAATAGTTATAAAATTTTAATCTAATTCTTTTAACCATTTTGCCATATTTTCGAGGCTCTTTCTCGAAATTATTTCTTTATTTCTTAACGCATGAGTTTCTAATGAGAAATATCCTTTAAATCCATTTTCAATTGCTTGTTTGAATAAGAGTCTATAATCTATTTTTCCTTCTCCAACAACTCCATATTTAGCACCTATAATGGGGCGCTTTTTTTGAGGATCTTTAACATGCATATGTCCTACTAAGTTTTGATTATATAAGAAATCATATGCTTCTGGTGTCGTGGGTTCTCCTTCTACATAAAAATTTCCAGGATCTAAGACTAATTTAAATGCCTCCGAGTTAATATCAACAAAGAATTGTTTAGTGTTATTTAAACTGTAAACTTGCATTCCAAAATCATTTTCCATTAATAAGATCTTGCCTTTTTTTTCAGCTTTTTTTGCTAAAGGATATAGTAGATCAATCATTTCCCTCCATGCCTTTTTCTTATCTTTAGCGCCGAATCTAAAAAATGAAAATATCCTTATATATGGAGTATTGAAAAAATCAGAGATTTCTACAATTCGATCAAAAAGACTTACATTGTAATCTGGATTTCTCATAACAGATTTTTTTTTCTCTTTTACAAATTTTGCACTTGGCAATAAGCATTTCCCAATTGGACCAGTAACTACAGCGACTTTCATATCTCGTTTATCTAATGCCTCTTTAAGTCTATTCAGCTCACCATCGGTAAAAAGTGCAATATTTTTATTCCAGATCTTTCTTAAATCTATAGTTTTTACACCATATTCTGCTGCCACATCAAGTGCATGTTCAAAATCTTGACTAATTTCATCTGTTATTACAGCTAATTGATCTAATCCACTCATAACATCTACTCACTTTTATTAAGTATTAAGTAGTTAGTTTTTCTTATTTATAATATAATAATTTATTTGTTTTGAAATTTTTTAATATCTACCTTGGACAACGATAATTTAAAAAAAGGAATTATATTTGGAATCATTGCTGTAATTACAATCGGCTTCCAACCCATAGTTGCTAATTCCAGACCTATGGTTCTTGATTTTTATATTTTTGCGGCTATGACGGTTATCGTAGAGGCGATATTATTTTTTCCTTTAATGCTAATAGAGAGAAAAAAGATTAAGTCCGATTATAAAAAAGATTTAATTACATCTGAAGAATTAGAATCGCTTTTATATGGATATAAGAAACATATACCACTTTTAATTTTAGTAGGAAGTGCCTTTGGTTTTGGTATGATATTATTTTTTTTAGGATATCAACTTGCCGGCGCCATTAACGGAAGTCTAGCGCAGAAATCTACCGTCTTTTTCGCCCTATTGTTTGGATTTTTTATCTTAAACGAAAAAATCTCAAAAATCTAGATATTATTTTCGATGGTTTTATTTCTTGGATTAATTTTAGCAGTTACCCAAGGTGCTTTTAATTTACTCGAATTAAACTTCGGTGTGTTGATAATAATTTTATTATCTAGTATATGGATGTTTGTTCATACGCTTACCAAAAAGCCATTAGATAATAAGGAAACAACACCTATTCATATAGTTTTTATAAGAAATGCAATAGGAGGAATAATCTTAATCTCTACTTATTTTTTGTTTTTTCCATTAGAAAACGTAAAGCTTTTTTATGATCCAATCAATTTTTTCTGGTTTTTTGCCATGGGTGCTGTATATGGAACAGGACTATTTTTTTGGTATAAAACACTTGTATATTTAGATGTAAACAAAGCCTCAATTTTAGTATCACCAACTCCTATAACAACGGCTATATATGCCACATTACTTTTAGGGGAAATCTTTACTATTTATCATTTAATTGGAACTATAATTGTTATGGTATCAATTATTATGATAGTAAAAGAAAAGGATAAGATAATTGAGATACCAAAAGAACAAAAAATCAATAAGATACTTACATAATTAATAATTATTAGTAATATTATATAAAAGAGAAGAATATTTATAGTTAAAATTTCGGAGCTGGTAAAGATTTCTATTAAAAATATGGTTGCTGTTCAAAATTTATTTAAGTCCTTTGGAGATATAAAAGCCGTTAATGGAATTTCATTTGAAGTGCGTTCTGGTGAGGTCTTCGGGCTATTAGGACCGAATGGCGCAGGAAAAACCACTACAATCAAGCTTCTTTTAGGGCTTCTGGAACCAGATGCAGGCAATATGGAGATCCTTGGACTGGACCCTGAACGAGATGAAGTTGTCATTAAACATCGTGTTGGGTATGTTTCTGAAGATCAACTTATCTATAAATCTTTGACTCCTCGGGACTTATTTAATTTCATAGCATCTATTCGGGGATTAGATAGTGAAGTAGCTACTGAGCGTGCTAAAGAATATTTGGAGATTTTAGAGGCGTCAAAATACTATGATCAATTAATTGCAACTTTATCACATGGAAATAAACAAAAAGTTCAAATTGTTGCGGCTATATTGCATGATCCCGATTTACTAATATTAGATGAACCATTATCTGGACTTGATGCGAAATCTGTAAGAGTTGTTAAAGAAATCTTAGACCTCCACGTACAAAGTGGAGGAGCGATTCTTTTTTCAACCCATATAATGGAAATTGCCCAAGATTTGTGTGATCGAATAGGTATAATAAATAAAGGAAAAATAGTCGGTATTGGCACAATTGAAGAACTTCGCCAACAGACCAATAAAATTGGTGCTAGCTTGGAGGATGTCTTCTTAAGACTCACAAAACAAGATACTTCGCTAAATGAAATTGTAAAAAAATTGCGAGAATCTTTTAAGAAGAGATATTAAGGAATATTTTTATGTTAGATCAAGATACTGAGCGAAAAATTAAATTATATTCAATTGCTAAATATGTAAATAGAGAGGTTTTTCTAAAGGCACAGTTAGATATAGCAGGAGCAAATCAAGCTCGTCTCTTGGAAAAATATGAGAAAAATAAAAAAGCTCTTCGTAGCCAAACCATCGCAATGAAAGTAATTTATTCAATAATTTTTGCTATGTTATCAATTATGCCACTAATGACTTATTTTACTATCCTTGATTATCTTAAAACTAGTGACGTTCCAATGGAAACACTAGTGTTTATAGGAAGCCTCTTATTCGGAATGTTTTTCGGAATGCAATTAGTTTATCTATTAATTTTAGGTATGATAAGTACAAGTGCGTTAATGTCGGGAGAAGCTTTTAAATTTATAGAGACATTGCCAATTTCACGTGAAAAACTACGAAAATTGACCTTCTTGACTATTTTTCGAAGCTTAGACGCCCCAATAATCACGATGATTGCGATCTTTCCTATAATAATGTTCCTCGCAACTCAAAATGTTCTTGTCTTTTTTATTTGTATTGTAATTTCTTTTTTAAATGTTTTATTCACGTTTAGTATCCTTGTCTTTGTTGGAGAACGTGTAAATCGTGTTATGATGGCTCAAGATGTTAACTCAAAAAAGGCTACAGCAATCCGATTAATTACCATGTTTGGCTATATAATCATGGCTCTTGGGACTGGTTTTCTTATTCAATGGGCCTTTACTTCCGTACCAATGTTATTTACTATCTTTTCATCATCAAAGGATACCCCTATTTTAAATTTCATTTTAAGTATTATTCCCTATCCGTTTGCTCCGAGTTATTTAATAATACTAATTATATCACCAATTCCTGTCCCAATAGAGTTATGGATTACTACAATTATTGGATGTTCATTTTTTATACTATTAACATGGAAATTGTATACAACCACCTTACAATCACTCAGAAGCATTACAACTACAGATGTTAAAAGACAATCATCATTAATTTCTACTGAAGGAACAGATAATATCAAGATTGAAGTAATATCTATATCACCTGTAAAAGCATTCATCAGAAAAGATCTTCTAACAGCATCAAGGGATTTGCAAACATTAATGTTCTTAGTAATGCCAATTATTCTCCCGATAATAACACTACTTTCAACTTTTGCTAGTACTGGAGGTACATTTAGTACTTTAAATGAGGAATTGATATTCTTTTGGGTATTGGTAATTTTCTATAGTCCGATGATTTCATTAATGTTAGTTTCAGGACTTTTAAATATGGAAGAGTCAGGAGCCTCAACTCTCGCATCTTTACCAATAATCCCGCGAGATCAAACAAATGCTAAATTATTTTTAATGTTAATAATTCAAACTCTATCCTATTTAGTGCCAACCTTCTTATACTTGATGCATCCTGATAGTCTCTTCTTCATACTAACAATACTGGCGACTTTACCTATGGCATGGATATTTCTCTTTATTACATTTGAAATGAAAATCTCATTTTTTGGGAAAATGAAATATAAATATGTTGTAGAAGAAATTAATACTGAGCGTAAAGTGCTCAAATGGACTCTTATGATCCTTGCTGATTATGGTGTATGTATTGGAATGTTCGTATTCTTTATCATGTTGCTTGAATTAGGGTTTCTTTTGATGTTAATAATAATTCTAATAATAAATATCGCTATTCTTATTGGATTAGTCTTTCGATATCAGAAAATGTTTCCTAAGATTCATATAATCAAACCTTGAACTACCATCAGCTAAAGCAGATGGATTCCTAATTCAACGACCACAGCCTTATATCATAAGGTCTTACACGGTCTCCGAAGGCGTAAATTCCCGTAGTCCCTACGGTATAGTATTTTTTGATTTTTTATTCAAGAACAGAACTCAAGGAAAAAAGAATAATAAATAAAAATTTTAGTTTTTTATTTGACCAGTTCTAAAGCTTTTTTAGCGCCATCTGGAGCAGTGAGGGCCCATCCATCTGCGCCATACTTTTCGGCAACTTCTGGAGTAACAGGCCCCCCACCAACCATGATTTTTACATCTAAATTTATATTGCGGACTTCTTTGATTATTTCTTTCATTTTTATCATAGTAGAGCTCATAAGTGCGGATATGGCAAGGATATCTGCATTAGTCTTTTTTACTTCCTCTATAAACTGCTCTAATTTTACATCATATCCCAAATCATGAACTTCAAATCCATATGCCATTAGCATGGTTCTCACAAATTCTTTGCCGAGATCATGAATATCTCCTTCCACAACTCCCAATACGACTACACCTTTACTTTCCCTCGATTTTCCTTTGATTAAATGAGGTTCTAAAATGTTGAGTCCTTCATTGAATGCATCTCCTGCTAATAATAGTTCAGATGCAAAGATTTCCTTTTCAAAAAGTTCACCGAGTTCTTTTATACCTTCAGCCAAACCATCTTTTAATAACTCAACCGCATCTATTCCTTCTTCTAAACCTTCTTTAGTAGCTTCTTTTACAGCTTCAGAATTATAATCTATTATGCTTTCTTTAAGCTTTTTTAAAATTTCTTCTTTTTTAGTAACCATTTAAAAACCCTCCAAATTATTCATAATATCCATATTTTTCAGCAGCTTTAACCATTGCTATTGCGTTATAAAGCTGAGAATTTACAGGATATTCACATGCGGAAGAAAGTACATAACCTCGCTTCCAGTCTCTGAAAACTTCAATTTGCCTCTTGCTTTCTTCAAATACTTCGCTTGGAGTCCCAAGACCTAAGAGTGTTGTTTCCACATAACCTACCATAATTACTTTTTTACTGTATTTTTCAATCATCTCTTGTTCGGTTTGACAATCATGTGGTAAGTAAGCAAAATGCATAGCCATTGGCTTTAACCACTTAATTAAAAGGTCAAAATAAGCACCACGACCGCAATTATGGGAAACAAATATAGATCCTTTCTTTTTCGCAGCATCGACTATCCTTTTTAGGTAGGGAGCGTCTATTTCTTCCCATAGTTCTCTGCTCATAATACATGATTGAGCACCAACAGTTGGTATTACACACATTTTAAGCCGTGTATTTGCTGAATCAAGTTGCTTCTCTACATATTCAATTAATACATCAGTTATAAAATCCATGGCCTCATGAACCTCTTCTTTATGCATAATCCAATCACGAAGAAGGTCTTGGGGTCTACGGAGTCGGCAAAGAACACCCATGGGACCAATAGTCATTGCACCTCCGATATCAAAGAGTTCACCGTATCTCCTCATTAGGTCTATCATTAAATACATCCTTTTTGCTTTATCCCAACTGAATTTTTTAACAAGTTTATAATCTTTTGGTTCTTTAATAAGCCACTTAGTTGGATCTGGGAAAGGTGTGTCATCTATAGGAAAAATAGTTGCTCCACCAAAATCAGCTGATTCTACGCAGAGATCTGGCCACAAAGTTAAGGGAAGAGCATCATGACCAATTAATTTCATAGCTTCCACCCAGCATTTAAAAGCCACCTTAGAGTTTGTGGAATAATCTATATAGGGGGCGCCTATTACATGACGAGAAGCGGCGCCAATCTCCGGAGCACATGGTATCCTATCTACTTTTTCTTTTTTCGATAATAGCGCTATCATTCTATCCATTGTTACTGAAAACTGTTCTTTTAAAAGTTTTTTATCTCTAGATGATATCATAATTACCTTTTGCTCTTAGATTATTTAAATATACCCGCTCATATTGTTAATTGTAGAGAAATTCTTCTATTTATAAAAGAAAGACATGAATTCAATTTTTTCTTTCTATTTTTTTAGTTTAGAAATACTTTTTTAGAGACGCATTCTAAGAATTTCTTATACAACCAATTTTTAGTATTATGAGACTCTAAAGGATATTGATAATAGATCTTCCTTATTAGAGGAAGGACCAATAAAAATTTCATATTCAATCTTTTCAATAAACCATTTTCCTTTTTCTGTGTCATAATAAGCTAAATCCTCCGCTTTTAAATTTAATGTAATAGTCTTTATCTCACCAGCATCCAGAAAAAGTCTCCTAAAACCTTTAAGATCTTTAATTGGACGGTCTACAGCAGATTTTTTATATCCTACATACATTTGTATGATTTCTTCTCCTGAAATTTTTCCTTCATTGGATATTTCCACGCTTACTTGAATTTCTTCATCTTCCCTAATGTTATCCTTATCAATTTTGAGATTATTATAAGAATATGATGTATAGCTTAAACCAAAACCGAATGGGAAGGCAGGTTCATAACCTTCTTTATCCATCAATTTATAGCCATGGTAATATCCATATTCAATAGAAATGGCGCTTCTATCAAAAAAGGGTAAGTGCTCTGAAGATTTTGGAAAAACAACAGGAAGTTTTCCACAAGGGTTATAATCCCCAAAAATTATTTCAGCAAGTGCCGTACCACCTTCCATTCCAGGATACCACGCCATTATAATAGCAGGAACTTTATCTTTCCATTCTTCTGTTATAATTGCACTTCCACCCTCAAGTACAACAATACAATTTTTATTAATTTGAGAAATCTTAGAAATTAAATCTTCATCTTTTTGTCTTAATCTGAGAGATTTTCTATCACCACCTTTAGAGCCTATATATTCTCCTTCATCCCGATGTGTATATCCTACAATAAATATGACAATATCAACATCGTTTGCTATATTTTCAACATTCTCGAGATTGGTTCCATCTTCGTAGAGTACATCTATAGATTCTCCAGCTTTTTTAATGCCTTGAAGCGGAGTGATGATATAAGGAGGATATACTCTACTACTTCCCATATCCCCAATATTTGGAATATTTGCAAGTTTACCTATTAGAGCAATTTTTTTTGTATTATTCCTATTAAGCGGGAGAATATTATCTTTATTTTTTAAGAGAACCATGCTTTTTCTGGCAGCTTCTAAAGCAAGAAGAGTATGTTCTTTACAAGCGACTTTTTCTTTAGTATAAAAACCAGGATCTCTTTTTTTAGTAAATCGGAGTTTTTGTTTTAATATTCTTAACACAGCTTCATCTATATATTCTTCTGAGAGCTCTCCTTTTTTAACGAGTTTAACAAGCTTTTTAGGCTTCATTCTCCATTGAAAAGGCATCTCTATATCAATTCCGGCATTAGCTGCCACTTTTCCATTTCTAATTCCTAAAAAAAAATCCGTAATTACAAAACCTTTAAAGTTCCAATCTTTTTTTAAAATGTCTCGTAAAATGTGTGGATTGTGACCACAATATTTACCATTAACTTTATTGTATGCACTCATAATGGATGCTACGCCAGTATCAACACATTTCTTAAAATGAGGTAGGTATACTTCTCTTAAGGTTCGCTCATCTATGGAAACATCAACTTTAAATCTTGCATTTTCCATGCTATTGCATGCATAATGTTTAGCGCAAGCCATTATATGTTTTTGAACTCCTTTTACAAGGGCAGTTCCTAAAATACCAAGAAGAGTTGTATCCTCTCCATAAGTTTCTTGAGCTCGCCCCCATGCTGGGTGTCTAAGTAGATTTATACAAACACCCCCAAAAAAATTGGCTCCTTGTGCTTTTGCTTCAATTCCAATAGCCTCGCCAATTCTCTCTTCTAATTCGGGATCCCAAGTCGCCCCTCTTGCCATTGAGACAGGAAAGCAGGTGGAATGTCCCATTACAACTCCTCGAGGTCCGTCTGAAAATTTGACTCCCGGAATTCCAAGTTTTTTGTCATCTCCAGCGGGAATAGGTTTTCTATTATATCTTATCAACATTTTAAGACCATCTAAAATTACAGAACCATCCCCCGACATTTGATATGCTTTTTGTTTTAAATTCATTAAAGAAAGAATTTCTTTAGCTTTATCTTCAATTTCTTTTTCGCTTAAATCGTAAAAGTTATCCCAATTTATTTTACTATGATTTTGTTTTGACATCTTTAAGACCAAACTCTTTAATTAATTACTTTTTTGTTTGTATCCTTTTTTGACTTTTTTCATTCATTAAAAACGCTATACAGATGCGAAGTGCAGTTTCTAATGTACCCTCTCGAATTTTATCAGGTGTATCAGTAGATTGATGATAATAGCTAGAACGAGTTTTCCAATCTGCTGAATTTAAGAATCCCGCTTTAATTCCTGCTTTCGAAAATGCAGCCGCGTCAGAACCACCACTCAACTTACCTATTGTCTTTTCAAGCTTCCCTGCACCAAATCTTGGTCCCTTGACCCCAAGAGCTTCTGCTGCGTCCACGATCTTTTGGATGACTTCTTGCGAATGCCATGTTTTCGTGGTTGGTTCATATTCTATAACATGAAACATGTTAGGGGTTTCAAGACCATCCATATTAAACACATAGGCATCATATTTCTTTAACTCCTCTATATGAGCCGCAGCATACCGATATGCCCCCCGCAGACCGCTTTCTTCGCACCCAAAGCTAATTAATCTTATTTCTGTATTTTTTGGAATGAGATCCCTATTCTTCTTGATATGTCTTGCTAAACCTTGGACAACAGCACAACTGCTAAGATTATCAACAGAGCCCGGTACGACATTACCTTTATCACCAATAGGCACAAAAAAGAAAAGAGCAATAAAGCATGGAGTTCCAATAATCAACAACCAGATTGTACTAATAAAGAATATTCCCTTAAGTGCTATTAGGCCAATCGCCATTAAAATTAAGTTGATGGATGATAAAATTAACCAGATCAACATTATTATGATCCCTCCAAATGCTATTGGAATAAAACCATATCCTATTTTTTTTTGCAATTTGAATTCTATTGCAGAATCTATGTGACTTGAAAAAATGATGATCTTTTTCGTTTCTCCCTCGGGTTTTATGCTTCCGATAATGTTTTGAGAAGATTTTTTACGAAATAATGGGTCAATGAATTCCTTATAATTGAAAAATTCTTCCCACAATATTACTAATGGGAGGATTACTAAACTAAAAGAAACTAGAGTGAGGATTAGTATAAATAAATGATCCATGATAAATTGTATAAATATGTAAAGGAGCATTGAAATAAGAACCATGATCACTACTAGTTTTATCCACCCTAAGAATGCTTTAGGATGACAGGTGAATGTCTCAATTTTCACTTCATCACATGATTTCTCAAATTCCTCTTTGAGGATCTGGGCCGCTTGGGCCTCCTGGGGACTGCATGACATCCTTGGCCCGACTTCTTCTACAATGCGTTTAACAAAGCCATACATGAAGTCTGAATCTTCTTTAGAGATGTCTATATCCATGATCATCAAAATTTAGTTTTTTTCTAATAGTTTATTAAAAATAGAAATTGCTCTTTGAATATTAATAATTCCACAAACGCAAGGTTACATTTCCTACAAAGGAAGAATTAATACTATAATTTATTTGAAATAAAACTCAATATTAATTACTATGGCTGAATTTTGGCTGTTTTTAATTGAAGCTATTCCATTAGCGATCTTAATTGGTATTGCTGCAGCGTGTATTGGATATACCGCATGGGGGATTATGGTCCCTTTATTATTCGTAGGTTTCGGTTTTGGAATTTTTGATGCAATTGTATTAAGTCTTATAATTGATTTTGTGAACTCTATTATTCTGACCGGCATTTATTCAAAGAAAGGTAAGGTTGATTTCAAGGAAGGTACAAAATGGGGAGTATTAGCCTTGGCAAGTGCAATTGTGGCAGCATTTTTTGCCGTGGGCTGGTTGACTGCGAATGAAAATTTCCTTCGGGGGAGTATTGCTTATATTTTCTTTTTATTAAGTGCTTTTTTCATTTTCCGGGGATATAACATTGGCAAAAGGGATTCGGCTAAAGATGATGTTGAGGCTGAAGAGAAGAAAGTTATTGAATTTTCGGATAAAATGAAAACTATTATTATGATTGTCGGGGTCTCAGGCTCAGGGGTCCTCTCAGGACTCTTAGGAATTGGTAGTGGTGCTAATTATACATTATTATTTATCTTTGTTTTAGGGGCAGAGCGTGGTTTTGACACCCTAAAGGCTACTGGTACTAGCTGCTATATTATGGGTCTCGTTACAGTCTTTTTAGTGATTTTTTTTAGTTCGTTAGGTTTAGTAGATTTTGCTTTTATCTTACCCTATCTCATAGTCGGTATTATTTTTTCAGCAATAGGAACAGTTATCGGAACAAATATTACACTAAAAGTTTCAGAATCGAAATTGAATTATGTTGTAGGAATTGCGATATTTATTACAGCTTTAGTGGCTACGGTTCAAGCTTTAATTCTAAATTAAAAGAAATAAAAGAAAAAAAATTACTACCAGCATAAAGAAAAAATAAGTTATTACACGTCAGATTTAGATTCAGTCATTATTCTTTTCTCATTTATCAAAAACCCTATGCATATCTTTAGGACATTTTCCAAAGCGCCTCTATCGATCATTTCTAATCGATCCTGGGGTTGGTGGTAAAATTTTATGAATTTCCTTATTTCCATAGCTGAGATGTTTGCAGCTTTTATTCCAGATTTTGAGAAAGCACATGCGTCGGTACCGCCAGATATTTGGCCAATTAATTTCTCTATAAATTTTGTACCTAGAGGTTTTGCTTTAACTCCTACCAATTCTGCTGCTTTTAATAATTTATCAACTACCTCTTTAGAGTGTTTTGTTCTAGTAGTAGGTTCAAATTCGACAATTATTGCACTTTTCGCGCTCTGAATACCATCCATGTTTACATCCACAGCATTATATTTTTTTAATTCCTCCAGATGTGCTTTAACATAGCAATATGCCCCTCGTAGACCGGCTTCTTCGCATCCAAACGAGATTAACCTAATTTCAGTGTTTTTAGGTATAATATCCGCATTTTTTTTAAGATATCTTCCCATACTAAGCACGACTGCAACAGCACTTAAGTTATCTACTGCTCCAGGCACTTTATTCGCCCTTTCTCCGGGAGTTACAAAAAATAATAAACCTATTAATGGAACTGCCCCGATTAGTAATAGCCAATTTACGAAACCACTAAAAAATGCAGTAATTATAAAGGATGGTGAAAAAAAGGAAGCCCATACTAAAAGTAATATAAAACCTGATGTAATTATCCAAATAAAGAGAATGCCAAAGCCCAGAAATATGATTATAGCATATCCTGCTTTTAAATACCTTAGAAGATTGAATTGAAGTGCACTATCATGATGGCCAGAGAAAATAATGATCTTTTCTAACTCTCCTTTAGCTTTAATCTTTCCTACAACATTTTGAGAAGATTTTTTCTTCCAAAATTTATCTACTGTTTCCCGATAATTAAAAAATTCATTCCACACTATAAAAAAAGCAATAATATTTAATCCAAAAGCTAATGACACTAAGGCTAAAACCCACACTCGATTAGTAGACAATAAAGATAAGTAAAAACATCCCATCGATAATAAAACTAAGAGAATATCTACTTTAATCCAACCAAGGAAAGCCCTAGGATGACATGTAAACGGCTCAATAGCTACTTCATCGCAAATTTGCTCAAGTTCTTTCTTAATAATCTCTGCGCCTTTTGCTTCTTGTGGACTACATGGCATGCGACAACCAGCGTCATCAATAATTTTTTGGATTATATTATACATATACTCAGAATCGTCTTGTGATATCTCTATTTTCATTATCTTACCTATGATTTTAAATAATAATTAGATTATAAAGAAGAATTAACATTAGTTAATTTATATTATTGAAAATTTAAAGGGAAATATCATGAAAGAAGGAGGAATATTGAAGGGTGCTGATCGAAAGGAAGGAAATTGGAAAAAGGTAAAGCTTGGAGAACCCTTTAAGGTCGCACTAGATCGTTTTAAGGATGAAGTTTTAGAAAGAGATGATTTTGATCCAACATCCTTGTTGCAATTTGGATTATTTATGTCAATGGCAGTAATTAATATTTTAAAAGAAAACGAAGCTATATTTGGTGTAGAGGGTCAAAAAGCTGTAAATAATGCATTGATAAAAACGGGTAATGATGTTGGTAAGCAAATCATAAAAGGAATAGAATTTCCACAAGATATTTCTCCTATAGAATTAATGAGCTTTTTAGCAACAATAATTAATACGCAAGCTTGGACTTCTATAGAGGATCCAAGAATTGAAAATGATAAAAAATGCTCGTTTGATATTCTTTGGTGCCCACTCCAAGATGTATACAAGGCTTTTGATTGTCGTGTTCAAAGGTATTTAGTACAGGGAATAATAGATGCTTTTCGGGAGTCCGGTATAATTGATGCGGATTTCCAGATCGAATTTAAATCAACGATCCCTGCGGGAGCAGATTTTTGTAGATTTATTATTACAGAGAAACAATCAGGTCAAGATGATAAATGGGAAAATTATTCAAAATTATTAGAAAGAAAGGCTTTAAAGAGATTAAGGGATAGGGAAAAAGAAAATAAAAAATAAGTTTATAGAATATATAAGAGTTGATTAAAAACGTCAAAATTGGAATATAATGATTATTGGTTTGATTATGTCCTTGATACGGATCCTCAAGAGATTAAGAATTTGATAAAAGAGGAGTATATAACCTCCCAAGGCTTAAATATTCATTTAGATATATATGATGATGATAAGCCTCGAGATAAAACCATAATTTTCATTCATGGCACTTCAGTATATAGCCGATTCTATGCAGAGTTTCTATACAATCTCTATAAGGAAGGTTATCGAATTGTTGCACCAGATATGATTGGACATGGTAAGAGTGAGGGTATTCGTGGACATTTTACAATAGACAAATTCTGTCACACGGTTTATGATATAACGAGTTATGTTATAGAAAAATATGGTGAAAAAGTGGCAGTTATGGGTTCCAGTTTAGGAGGGATTACATCTCTGTATGCCGCCGCTAACGATCCTCGCTTAAAAGGCGCAGTGTGCCATAACGCGGCGATATTTAACGAGAAAGCTTATAAAAAAATAATAAAATGGACATTTCTTTTAAGAATCCTGCGTCCACTTGTTCCATTAGTCGCAAAAATAGCACCAAAATTCAAATTAAGTGTTTGGTTATACTTAGATTTTAAGAAGTTGGCTAAAACAGAAAGAATCTTAGAAAGGGTACCTATAGTCCTTAATGATCCAATAATCTCTGATAAATACACTTCAACATCTATAAGAACCCAGATGAAATCACCTATGGCAAGACCTATTGAGGAAATATCTGTGCCTATAATGATTATCAATGGAGATGAAGATATTCTATTTTCAGTCGAATATATGACGGAGCTTTATGAAAGGCTTACATGTAAGAAAAAAAGAATAGAGATAATAGAAGGAGCATCCCATCTTATTTTTCAGGAAAATATAGAGGAGTCTCTTAAACGAATTGTGCCTTGGTTAAACGAAATTTAACAATAAAGATGATTAAAAAATTGCGTGAAAGAAATGTCCAAATTGTAGTTGTAATTTAAAAGAACAATAACATTACTGATTAATATTTTCATTAAAATTTAGGTTGTAATAGGAATAAGTGGAATAATGAAAATATATAAGAAAAACCATACTATATCAAATACTCCAAGTACCAATCCAAAGGTAGACATTCCTTTTTTATAATCTTTTTTTCTTCCTAAAACACCAAAAGTTATTGCTAAAGCACCAAAAAAGAACACACCAAAAAAGAAAACATCAGAAAAGAAAATACCAAAAATTAAAAAGCCAATTACGCCAATAACTACTGCGATTATTCCAAATATACTTGACGTCTTTCCCTCTTTACCCTCAAGTAAAAGTTTCTGTTCGAGCATATCAGTCTGACTTGTTGTGATTAGATAAAAAATCAAGATGAGAAGACCCATTAATACTAAAAACGTAATTGTAAAGAAAAAATCTTCTTGTAAGAACAACATGATAATTTTCCTTTTTTTTATTATATAATATTATATTATTATTTTAGAGAATATATAAATTTAAAATATAATCATTTAAATCTTAATTCTATACTAATATAGGTTATTATTTTATTGTTGGTAATTTTATTTCTGGTAAATGTTTCTTAATAAAACCTAAAGATTGTTTTGCTTGCGCAAAAGTTAATTCAAAATTTATTGGTCCTTTAAAATCAAATTCTTGAACAATTTTTAAAAATTCAAAGGGAAATTTTCCTGTACCTAATGCGGCGTGATCAGCACCCCCACCAGCGTTAAAGTCTTGTAAATGAATCTCACTTGTAATATCTAAATATTTCTCTGCTATATCTACTAAATCCACATTTCCAGAATATCCACCTAAAAAATGTGCAGTATCTATACACAATTTTGAACCTTTTAATTTTTTAATTATATCCAAAGTTCCTTCAAAAGGAAATTCAATATTTTCAATTGCTATCTTGGATATGTCAATTTTTGTTGCTTTAATTAAGGATTTAATACCCTGAATAGCAAAATTAGCAAATAGGCTAATAAGCACATTCTTATATTTCTCGGGTACGTCAAGGTTCATTAATTCAGCTGTTAGTGCCCCTGTAGGATGAATTATGTATACATCAATATCTGATTCAAGAAATTTAAAAGTATTAAACGCACTCACCAAACTTTGAACGCTTGCCTCTCTTATAAACTTATTAGGAGAAGAGAGTTCGATGCTCCATATAGGAAAATGGGCAGAATATGTTATGTCATATTCTTTTTTGATATTTTTTAATCTTGTTATCTCAGCGTCATCCACTGGTATTGGTAATACTTGAAAAAGATCCATTGTTATTTCAATATGTTCATATCCTCTTTCTACAGCGTCAATAACCATGTCTGAATATCGGAAATTTAGAAAGCCCGCCAAACCTTTTCCTTGATCAAAAACATCAGTAATGGATTCTACTCTTATAGGGGTTATCCCAAAACGCATGGATTATAATCAATCCCTCAATTATAATTTCTTATTTATTATGAATATGATATTCATGTATATTTATATTAGAAAAGGTTTAATTTTCAATAAAGATATCTTTTTAATGTAGAATTGATGTAAATATAATTAAGAATTAGAATTAGATTTTTGAATTTATTTTGATTTGGGATGGTAGAATATAAACAGCTCGAAGTGGCTTGTCCAGTTTGCCAAATAGTAAAAAATATTAATGTGCCAACTGCAATCTTTTCTCAGAAGAAATTTGGAACCTTTAAAATCCAAGTTCCACCTGGAGCGGTCTGCCTTGAGCATCAATTTCTTGTATTTGTTGACACTAAAGGTATAGTTAGAGGATACGAGAAAATCGATTTAATGATGTGCAGGCCAGTAGAAGAAAAAGAGGAGGCAGGATCTGGCAGATTAAATTTAAGAGCTTTCATAAAAATGTTTGGTTTATATGGGTTATTTAGCATAATTCACGCCAAAGTATTTAAATATCCTGCTTACATCATAAGAGATGTCAATTGTGAATATGAGTTTTCTCCAGAACTTATAAACAAAGTAAGTAATAATATGCTCCCTGAGATCTATCAAGATACAAGTAGTTTAGAATTTCTCGAAGAAACAAACTACAATAAAATAAAATTGAAAGAAAAAAAAGCTCTATTAATGGATTCCCAACAAAATATATTACAAACTCCTTGGGTTGATAAATTAAAATTTGAAGAATCAATAATTAAGAAGGCTCTTGATATTATTGATGAAGATGAACAATTTATAATCCTTCAGCAAGATGTTGCCAAGTTTATTAGAGCGGCTGAACATGTTGTAATTATTTTAGAAAATGTGAAAGAAATTTATGAGGATGATTTAATCGAGAGATTGGCAATTGAGTTGATGATTCCTAAAATAAACCATTATCGGTTAACGCTTATTAAAGATTTTATTCGACAGAGAAACAAGCCTAAGCTTGTGGGTAAAATTAAAAATAAAGTCGAAGAATTTCTCAATTTACTTTAATTCTATTTGAATTCGTTTTTTAATCCTTTTCATAGTTTATTAATATAGAAAATTTAAATTAAGAATCATTAATTATATAAGAAAATCAAATAGAATCATAACAAAATAGATAAAGAGTGAATTTAATATGGATTGGGGAATGGAAAACCGATTATCAAGAATAATTAAACCGAAATCTGGTCGATGTGTGATGTTAGAGATTATCAGATAGATATTCGCCATTAAAGCAATAGATCACGGATATTTTGGGAATGTTCCAGGTCAATTAAAAGATTTTAAGACCTTAAAACCGTTATTTGAATATGCTGACGCTTTGATGCTCACCCGTGGAATGCTAAGGAATTGTGTCCCAGCTGAGCTTGATGTACCAATTGTATTAAGAGTTTCTGCTGGTGCGAGTATGCTAAAAGAGTTATCAAATGAAGATATTAATGTAACCATAGAAGAAGCTATTAGGTTAAATGTTTCTGCAATTACATGCTCAATTTTCGTAGGAGGAGAGTTTGAAAAGGGAAGTTTAATGAATTTATCCAAACTAGTGAATTGGGGTCAAGAATACGGGATACCAACCTTAGCGGTTACTGCCGTAGGGAGAGAAATGGTTAGAGATTATAGATACTTAGGTATGGCGAGTAGAATGGCGGCTGAGTTAGGATCAACCTTTGTAAAGACCTATTATTGTGAGAATTTTGAGAATGTAACTAGTATTTGTCCAGTTCCGATAGTTATTGCCGGAGGGAAGAAGCTACCCGAAAGAGATGCATTACAAATGGCAAGAAATGCTATCGATAAGGGAGCAGTAGGTGTAGATATGGGAAGGAACATTTTTCAATCAGATAGGCCGATTGGCATGATTAAGGCAGTAAGATCTATTGTCCATGATGATGCTTCTGTTGATGAGGCATATGAAATATATCAGAATGGCCCCAAAGGATTATAGTTTTTTTTATTATTTTTTTTTCAATTTCTTTTTAATTCTATTTAAGATATCATTCTTTTTTATCTCCAAGTTTTTTACCGGAATCTTTAGGCTTTCCTTTAGATGCTACTAATTTATCCTTTGTTCTATCTTTATCCCTTAGTTTTCTACCGAAATCTTGGAGTGTTTCTTTATTTATTTTTTCTTTAAGCTTATTCTTGGTATTACCGGCTTTCTCTTTGATTACGGCTCCTCCAGCAACGAGTTTTTTTTTTAATTTACTACCCCCCGATTTCATTTTTTCCTTGAAAACTCCACCTTTTTCAATAAGTTTTTCTCTTGCTTTTTTCATATTTGTTCTAAATTTTTCTGGATCCTTATGATAATAAAATCCAGAAATTCCAGCTACAGCTCCAATAATAATGAATGTAACAACTGATCCTGCAATAATGGCGGCCGCTCCATCATCATCTGGGTCAGGAGGAAGGCCACCACCCCCGCCACCCCCTCCATTACCACCATTAGGTTGTTGAGTAAACTGAATCGCGAGATTATCAGTAGCAGATGTTAATCCTGTATATATATTATAAATTGTATCATCAACACCATAGTTTAAACCACATGTATAAGATCCTACATTAGCTAAATAATCATAATTAAAAATTATATCTCCATTCTGTTTCAAGATTACTTGAAAACTTCCTGCGATTCCACCTGCGGTGATATTTACATCAACCCAAGATATAATCCAAGTCGTGGAAGTATAATTAGCTATATAGATGTGTCCGGCACCTATGCTAGGATCTAAATCCGTCCAGTAAGGAGCAACGGAATATCTAAACTTTACAGGATTTTTTCTTGGTATTGTTCCAGAAGTATCACCAGGAGTAGTGTCTATGAAACTAAGGTATCCGTTTGAGCTAATATATATTGTTATATAACCAACATCATAATATGTAAAATTATATGGCAAATCAGTTTGAGTATAACCATTATCAGCTAAGAATAATTCAGTTCCACTGGAGATATCAATCCAAGAATAGCTAGCACTATCATCCATAGTATAATTTCCAGTTACAGCGCATAGTTCTATTTGTTCTGAATTACCATCAAATTTTATATCATTTTTATCAATTAATAATGAATTAATTAAAGATAGAGAGAATAGAATTATTATACAAAAAGAAAATATCTTTCGTTGTGTTTTACCTCTCATAATTTCTGATCTCTTTTATTAGAATGTATTTCCAACTTTACTAAAATTAAGATGGGTATTTAGGAATTTAAACTTTAAGGCAAAAAGGCATTAATAGATTGAAAGGCAAAATTTATTTCTTGTTCTATTTTTTTCTAAATCAATGACTTTTCATGAGATTGATAATCTCCGATTTTCTCAAGTAAAAGATGATATTTTATTATTACATCAAATCAAGTCTCCAGGTAATTTTTCTACGTGCGATGGACTTTTAATTTTACCAAAAGAAGGTAGAAACTCAAATCTCATTGTACTTGATGCAAATATAGAACCAGAATTATCGAGAGCAATAAAGGAGGAGTTTGGATCTGTATCGGATTATGTATTTACGCATGGACATCTAGACCATTCTTCGCATGTGTATGGTTGGGAGCAGATTGGGGCGAGGATTTACGCCCCGAGACAAGAGGCTGGACTGCTTCTTGATTTAAAGAACTTTTATGAAACTTTTGGATTTAATCAAGCAATGGAATTTTCAGTCGTGGAACAATTTGCAAAATATAATCGCTATAATCCTTGTAAAGCTGTCAATCCGTTTGAACCAGGAGAAATTTTAAAATTTGAAGAATTTGAAGTGGAAACAATTCATTTTCCAGGTCATTCCATTGGTCACACTGGATTTTTTCTTCCTTCTGAAAAAATTTTGCATATTAGTTGTCTTGGGTTTGATCAGCCTGCGCCAGGTGTTGATGGTTTTGGCCCGTGGTATGGCTTTTATCAATGTTCTATTCCTCAATATTTAAAAGACATCGATCATGCGGAGTCAATTTTTCTTAAACGCGCTTCCATTTTAACATCAAGCCATTCTTATGTAGTTAAAAATCCTGACACAACGCCATTTTCATACATGAGAGAAAAAATTGAAAATAATCAATCCATTGTTGATCAAGCGATAACATCGTTAAAGTCTTTTGAAGATAATAAGATAATAATTAATGATTTGCTTAAATTGGATTTATTTTTTCCTAAAAAAAAAATAAAGGGGTTCCTTAAAGAAATTTATTCGTTATGGGAATATTGGATAATAAATAAACACATTGAACGGAGTAAATATTTAAAATAACTTGCTGTAATACCTCTATTCTTTATCTGGTTCTAAAATAACCTTCATAGATTCATCAGCTTCGCATACAACTTTAAAAGCTTCTCCTACTTTACTTAGAGGAAAGCGATGAGAAATAATATCTTCTACTTCAACTTTTTTAGCTTTTATCCATTCATATGCTTCATCTAAATCTTGAGGAGCTGCTCCATATGAAGTCATAATTTTTACTTCGTTTCTCCAATATTCATTAATAGGAATTTCAAGATTTATTCCCGGTTTAGGTACAGCAAAAAATATAACTGTAGTTCCAGGCCCCACACAACCTAAAGCTTGCTCTGCAGCGGATAAGGCCCCAGTACATACAATAATACAATCGGGCGTTCTATCGTCATTGAGCTTCTTTAATTCAGCAAGAAGATCATCTTTTGTTGCATGAATAACTATATCAGCCCCAAATTTTTTAGCTTGCTTTAAGCGATATTCGCTAATATCTGTGGTTATTACTTTTTCTACTCCTTTTGCTTTTGCTAACTTAAGGTGTAAAATTCCTGAAACGCCACTTCCTAAAATCAATATTGTTTGTCCTTTTTTGATATTTGCTAATCTTTGAGCGCGACATACACACCCCAGGGGTTCTATTAAAGCGCCTTCTTCATAAGATACATTATCATCCAAAATGTATACACCTTTTTTATCGAGATTAATTTTTGGAATTCTTACATATTCAGCAAATCCACCAGGATCATAATTTGTATTGTGAAGTAAATGACATGCTGTGTGATGCCCTTGTAGACAGAACGGACATTTAAAACAAGGGACATGGTGCGATACGAAAACTCTGTCTCCAATTTTAACTTCTGTTACACCTTCGCCAATTTCAACAACATCTCCAGCGATCTCATGACCGAGCACGAGGCTATCAACGCCTAACTTCTTCATTTTGGCGAATCTATAATATTCAAGTATGTCGGAACCACAAATACCCGATTTTTTAACATTTACTAAGAATTCTCCAAGGCCTACTTTAGGTTTGGGCATTTCATCTAGCCTTACATCATCATTACTGTAATATCTAGCAATTTTCATAATTCAAACTTAAATTGTAATAACATTTAATCTAAATTCTGATTAATTAATGATATTATCCTTATTATTTATGAATTTAGGAGTTTTTTTAGATATTAAAAAAAAATCTTAAATATAAGATATACTAAATATAGAGTATAAAGATTTATTAGAAAATTATTTGATTGAATCATGTTTAATGGAACTATAATTCAAATTGAACCTCAAATACTACTTTTAAATTTAAGTTTATGGATTATTAATATTTCTCTTAATATCTATATTATTTTGTACATTTTTTTTAAGTTATATATCAAAAAATATTCTGAAGAAGAACGGAAAGAATTAAATGTCCTTAATCTGACTACTTGGCTTCTTTTTCTTTTACTTATTTGTGTCGCAAATATCATAACATTATTCTTTCGATTTGTAGTAATCGAAGAATCGTTGGGACTTTTATTAGAAGGGATTGCGATAATTCTCGTATATATAGCAATTTTTATAAAAGTATTATATTTAGAGAACCTGCTACACAAGTTAAAATATTATAAGCGTTATTATGTTTCAATAATCTCCTTTATTAACATTATAATCTTTTTCTTCATTACACCGACACAGTTTAAAGAAGTTGGTACACTTCAATATATTTTACTTATATTGATAGCTATTAATTTTTCTTTTCTACCTATTCTTTATTTATTTTTATCGATAAAAACAACGGGAGAAAATCGGAGAAGAGCTTTTGAAATTAGTGCTGGTGCTGTATTTTTAGGTCTCGGATTGTTATTACGACCTTTAAATTTAGAGGGTTATTACGGGGTTTCAGAATTATTGAACACATTAATAATATGGACATATATTACTGCTCCGATATCCATTCTAATAGCCATGATTTTAATATTTGATAGTATTCACAAAAGAAAGGAAAAATAATAACAATAATTTACTCACCATTCGGAAAAAAATTTTTCTTTCGAATAGTCTCTTTTTAAGGGCTTTCCAGTGAGTAAGGTATAATATCGCAACATAGCCGATTGTTCAGCCCCTGTTACATTTTGTAGGGCGTCATATAAAGTATTACCTTTTGCAAAAACCCCATGAGCTCTAACTACCACTATAGGATAATTTTTTAATACTTTTGGGACTTCCTGTGCGGCATCTTTAGGTCCTGCGGGATTTTCTAATTCGATTATTGGAATTTTTCTATACCCATAAATACCTTCAGCATCTAAACATGTAATTTCATCTTCGATTAATGATAAAATTACACAGAAAGGATTATGAGCATGAATGACGGCCATAGCATCTGTATTCAAATAAATTTGACGATGGACATCTGTTTCAGTACTCGACAACATTATTCCTGAATCTGCCTCATAAAGGTCAGTTTCAATTATATCTTCAAGCTCTAAAAAACCTAACATAGCCCCCCTCCGTTTTATAAGAATTTTACCTCCACTTCTCATTGATATATTGCCTGAGTGAGAGGTGTTATACTTATGATCTGTTAGAACTTTACCTGTGATTTTGAATTGCTTATACGTTTCTGGATCTATCATATTTATTCACATTTTTATTTTAAACTTATTCTAAATTAATCTTTTAAGGGATAATTTTTCTAATAATTCATCTGT
>Ga0114925_10000208_pt1 | contig 23520 bp, 49 predicted proteins | sample SumtaG_2_FD_87287 | JGI IMG/M metagenome (GOLD analysis project Ga0114925, IMG submission 87287) | Deep subsurface microbial communities from Indian Ocean to uncover new lineages of life (NeLLi) - Sumatra_00607 metaG | ecosystem: Environmental > Aquatic > Marine > Oceanic > Sediment | place... | reverse complement strand
TACTCGGCCGGTGTTGCTGAACCCCCTCGCTGCTTATGAAGAGATGCTCGATGATGTAGCCCAGGTCGGCCAAATGCCCCATCGGGCCCGGCGGCCCGCTATTTGCCACCATCCACAACACGAACTCGGCATATCGCTCCTCGCCGCGCTGGCGCTGCTTGGGCGTCATCTCGTTCAGCGCTTTGCGGACTCGCTTGCGCTGCTCTTCCTCGTCAATCACGGCATCCCTTTCGCGCCAAACTCGTTATATAGCCTCTAATTCTGTCAAATCCCATTATGGCCCCGCGCGCACTCTGTGTCAAGATTGTTCTAGTTCTTTTTAGGGTTTTGTCAGGCATCCGTGGCTCTCGTTGTCAGTTCTCCGCCAGCACAAGCTCTGCCTTGCTGGCCCTGTCCTCGTGGTCTGCCTCTTTCCAGAATGCGTTTGCGCCTCCGCGCCTGAGGGCTTCGCAGATGCGGCGGTGGTCTTGGCCTTCGGCCATGAGATGCGGGGCCGGGTCGTCGTAACCGTGCACATAGCCCTGGTCAGTCGCATGCCATGCCGGGAAGAACCGTCGTTGTGCCGCATCGCAGAGCAGGCGCGGCGCCTGCCATATCCATTCGCCTGCATCCCCCCGCTTCCCATAATGAGCCTCTATCCACCGACACAACTGCGCGATTGTGGGCACAGCGATATCCCAGGTCGCGCGGATGCGGCCCTTGGCGCGCCCGGAGAGGTCGTCAGGCGGCATCCTGGCGGGGGCATCGTAGTAGAGCTTTGTCCATTGGCCGTTGACCAGCGCTGGCACTCCCGCGCTCTTCGCCCGGACATTCTGCCAACCGCCCACTGCCGCGACGCGCATGCGATTGTTCTGCACCACCACCTCCCCAGTGTCGGGGATGATGCCGTAGGGGATGGGGAAGATGCTTCGCAAATCCTCCGGCCCCATCTCCTCGCCCGGCTGAATGTCCCGCCTCGCAAGGACAATCGGGGGCCGCAGTTCCGCATGCGCGTTCTTCTCCATGTACTTTTCGAGGATGGTATCCGTCTCAGCGACGTACCAGCCGTGGCCGTAGGGTCCACACATCTCACGCCTCCTTTCCCTTTGGGTTGCTATAGCGTTTCTTCTGCTTGGGGTGCTTGCTCGCCATGTGCCGTCGCAGGTCCTTGAAGCTGCGGTGGCAGTAAGGGCAGGCGCCATTGACGATGCGCTTGCGCGTCCGCGTGAGGTGGCCCTTGGTGCTGCGCAGGCTCCGCTCGGCGGCCTCTTGCTGTTCCTGGGCGTGGACGACCCGAAGCCGTTCGCGTTCCGCCTCTCGCTGGCTGATGCCCAGCTTCCTCCTCAACCGCTGGACTTCGGTGGTGATGAAATGTTGCCGATGTCCATTCGGGCACCAGAAGTCGCCGCCGTTCTCGAAATGGCCTCGTCGCAGTTCTTCGGGCATCCCGAATGCCACACCGCACTTATAGCACTCTTCGATTGCCAGGCGTGTTGACACCGTTTGCGTTTCCATCGCTACTCCTTTCCCGCCCGGAGGCGGTCTTGCTGCCATAGTGCCTGTCCTCGGTTGACTATCACGCCGCGCGGCCAGTGGTCGCGGCCCTTCGGCGGCGGGCGATCCGCCAGCAGTTTCTCCGCCTGTTCGATGTAGGGTTGCCGCTCCGCGTCGGTCAGACGGTTCCAAGCGTCCTCTGGGGTCGCGGTTTGCATCCTGGGCGTGTAACTTGGCAGTGGGCCATCAGCAGCATCCTTGGCGAAGTTCTCGGTCAGCCACGGGGCATCATTCAGCCACGGATGAGGGCCGGGAATGTACTGGCCCCGGTCTTTCTTCCAGTCCCGTGACTTCTTGGCTGCCTCAAGGCAGGCTAGGATGTCGTCGGCGCGAGCCTCCAGCTTCTCCCGCTGCCACTTCTTCCAGCACTTGGGCTTGCCGCGCTTCCGTTGACCCTTGGGGTAGGCCGCCCACCACTTCTTGAACCCTTCCGAATACCCGTCCCCGCCAGGGGACAAAGGCTGTTTCTTCTTCTTCTCAACAGCAGTAGAAGATGCAGAAGCAGAAGAAGAAGAAGAGCATCGTTTTGCATGTGCAAAAGCCTTCCATTTGCATCGGGCCGCTGCTTGCCGTACCTTCCGCAGACGCCTCTGCTTACGGCGTTCCTCTCGTAGTCGGCTGGAGACTAAACATCCGCGCTCCTCCAAAAAGAGGTGCGAGGTGTCGCGCTGAAACTGCGCGCGAAATGCATGCCACTCGCACACCTGGATTCCTAGTATGGTGGCGATGTCGTCATCGTCCGGCAGGCGGTCCTTCCCCTCGTTCCACATCAGGGCCAGCAACTCGATGTACACGCCCTTGGCCGGCCAGGAGAGCCGCCGCACCTTGGCGTCTGAGAGCCAGTCCTTTGGGTAGAACTGAAATGCCGGGGCCTTAGCCATCGCTGCCCTTCTCGGCCTCATCAGCGGCAAACTTCCGGCGGCGTTCTTCTGCCGCAGTTTGGTTTGCGAAGGCGAGCGTTCGGGCTGCCGCAAGCGTTATGCGTTTCACGCCCATCTCGACCTCCCCAGCCTCAATGAGGAGTTCCAGTTTCGCCAGCCGGTTCACCAAGATGTCCACCAAGCCGCTCAACCGAGCACTCTTGCCACGGCATTCGTTTAGGCCGCGGATGCTGGTCAGCAGCGCGCCAAATGCTTGGTGGAGTTCCCGGCACGCAACGCCCCCCTGCGCCAGCGCAATGACGCGCTCGTGCAGGTCGCGGAACCGCTGATTCAGGTGCTCAAGAGGTTCCATTGGCTCCCTTCTCCGCCCCGTCGGGACATGCTGCCTGCTGGGCGGCTTCGCGGGTGGAATAGCACTCGCAGGTTTCGGCACCCCACTCATCGTTGCCAGCATTCCAGCCGAATGTAAGGCCGGGAGTGTCCTCGCCTGGGTGCCACACCTCTATTTCCTCCATTACCACAACCCCGTCCGCCGTCTTGGGCAGCTTCTCCACGATGGCCTTGAGGGCGGCGAGTTCCTCCTCTAGTTTCGGAACGCGGGCCAAGGCCTCCTCCTGCCTCTTGGCCTCCTTGATGACGCTCTGAACCATCTCGTCTGTCTCTGGCAAATTGGCCGCCTCGATGTCGCGTTGGAGGGCGTCCCATTCATCGGCCTTGGCTTTCAGTTCCGCAAGCTGTTCGTCTCGCTGGGCGAGCTGGCGGCGGAGGTGTCGTATCACGTCTAGCGCCTGCGCCGCCTTGTAGCCGAGTTCCACCTCTCGCTCGCGGCTCTGAAGGCGGTTGGTCGCGGTGGCCGCATCAATCAACTGCACGAGACGGTCCTCGTCGAGTTCTGGGCATGTCTTACTCACAGCATTCTCCTTCCTCGAACAGCGGCTCGCCTTTCTCGGCCTTGCGCGTCATCTCTTCCACTTTCGCGGCCTTGGCCCTGGCCTCGTCTGCGATGAGCGCTTGGCTGCGCTTGTGCCGCGCGGGCGGCGGCGCGGTCGCGGATGGGCGAGTGCTTTTCATGTGACTGTCCCTGCCGCAGCGAAGATTGCCGCGGGCCTAGCCCAGCGCCTGACGAACTCGCGCCAGTCGGGCGGGATTCGCGCCTGTCGCTCCGTGTCGGCGCGGTAGTACATGGCAAAGGGAACGGCCCCAATGTCGAAGACCCATTGCAAGCGCTTCTCCGCCTCGGCCTGCGATTCGCCCCTCTGCCCCACCAGCACATAGCAGCCGACCTGTCGATGCCGCAGGCCTGCATCGCGGAGCATCTTCACGGCCCGCTCCACTGCATCATGCTGCCAGGATTGGTCATACGCGGTGTAGAGGATGTCCAGCCGCAGCCCCGCCACCAACTTCGCCCACCACGGCTGCACCAGCCGGGCGTCGATGCCGCCACTGAACCGCGCCGCCTTGGGCTGCTCGCCCAGCATGTCCATCACGCCCTTGATGTGCGGACGCGAGGCTGCCAAGAGGTTGTTGTCGAGTATGTCCCAACCGGGCTTGATGATGAGTTGCCACAGTGGCCCTTCTCGCTTCGGCACAAGGCAGAACCAGCAGTGATTCGGGCAGCCGCGCGTGGTGATCGTGTACCCCTCCTTGAGGTACAGGCCCGGCTCAAAGCTCCCGCCTCCAGCGCCGAACCCAGGCCCGCCAACGCGCACTCGCACTCCGGGATATTGTTTGGCCCAGCTTGCTGCCAGGTTCCGGCAGCGGTCTTTGTCCCATGTGAACACGCAGGAGACATGAATTTCCTCGACTTCGCTCTCGGGCGGGCGCAGCAGGGGCGGCTCGCCGATAAAGACCATGCGGTCATCAGGCGTGGCCTTGGTGCGGCGCGGGAAAACCCGGAGTATGCCGCCGGGAATCATCTCATCCTTTCATCAGCGCGCACGCCCAGGCGATGAACACGGCCAGCGCCATCAGCGTGAGCAGGCCAGCGCAGCAGCAGAGGCACCAGATGTAGTCGCCGATGCGGTCGAGGGCTTCGATGAGGTCAGGCATGCTTCGGCTCCAAGCTCTCGGTATTGCAGCGGCTACACCACCACCGCCCGCCCCTGCCATGACAACTGGGACACGCGACCAGGTGGTTCGCCAAGCTTGGGCAGTCTTCGCCCCAGACCTCCGGCGTCTCCATGTACTCGACAGAGCCATCGTCGCCGCACTGCTCGCAGGGGAAGTATTCCATCATCTGGCCACAGACCGGGCAGCAGTCCAGATAGTCGACGTCATCGTAGATGTCAGGGTCAGCCATCGCTGTCTCCGTAGGCGGCTTCCAACATCTGGCATAGCTTGTCGATGGTCATATAGAAGGCGCCCCAGCGGACGCAGGCGAGGCCAGCCCGCTGCATATCATGCTGGATGTCGCCCAGCGCGATGCCGCGCGCGCGCTGCCCAGCGACCCAGAAGGTTGGCTCGCTCTTGCCCCGCTCCGCCAAGTCATCCCAGGTCGTCGCCCACATCGAACACAGCCAGTCCTTGTTGCCGGGAACATGGCGGCACATCAGAATCCGGCGGTGTTCGCGCCAGTCCTTCCCGTCCATCTCGGCTATCTTGATGGGGCCTGCCTTCCTGTTCGGGTCGGCGACCTTGACCTCGATGTACTCCACGATGCGGGTAGGGCTGCGAATCTGGACATCTCCTTGAAGATACGGGTCGCCGTGACCGTCTGCGCGCGTGGCGAATGCGCCTGAGCCTACGGTCCTCCAGGCCTTGAGCGTGGTCAGGCGCTTGTTGAGGTCGCGCACAGCGCGCACCTCGCCCCTGTAACCCTTGGCCTTACTTGACCTTCCGAGCCTTGGCACCCTTGCGCTCCTTCGCTTCGTCGGCCATGCGCTTGCATTCAGCGAGACAGGCGTTTCAGCCGCGCTGATATGCTCGGTCGATGCGCTTGTCTATCTGCTCGTCGCTCATCATGTCGTACTTGCTCATCCCTGCTCCTTGACGATGCGCCGAATCTCCCGGCAGGCCATGCGGACGAGGCCGGCGCGGGAAGGCGCGGGCCGAATCTCAATGTGCTGGGTCTGCCCGTGCGCCGTGAATGTCACTGCTGCCGTCTTGCGGTCCTCGGTGCGCGACAGCCTTGCTCGCCCGCCGGGCGGCCAAATCAAAGGGGCGATTTCGGCGCCGCCAGCCACCTTGCGCCAGCGACCACAGGCAAATCGCGGCTGTCGCCACGCGTAGCGGTCAATCTTGTACTTGCTCATGTCTTCTCCTCTGTGGCGTTGACGGCGGCGATTCTCTTGGTGCAGCGGATCGGGCAGATTGCCGTGCCGCCGTCCTCGAACTCGATGCGGACGCTGTGCTTGGCGTGACGACCGCGCCAGGTCTGTGTGATGCGGCACTTCCGGCCCTTCCACTCAGGGCGCAGGCGGCCGACGAAGATGCGGTCGAAGGTCATTTGCGGGCCTCCAGTAGCAGCGGGCAACTCTCGCGCAGGCGCTTCTCGGCGAGTTGGACTTGGGATTCGCGGATGTCGATGCCGATGAAGTGCCGCCCCATCTTCGCGGCCACGGCGCAGGTGGTGCCGCTGCCAGCAAAGGGGTCCAGAACGATTCCGCCCGGCGGGCAGAATGAGCGGATGAAGAACTCGGCCAAGATTTCTGGGAATGGCGCTTCGTTTTCGTGGGCTAACTTGGACCCGATTTGCCCACCACCACCGCAGCCGCAATCGACAATGTTGCCAGGGTTAGCCTTCCGCGGAGGCTTGTACGCATGGCCTGCTTGCCGGCGGGCACGATGCCGCCCGATGCGCTTGGAGGTCGCTGCTGGCGGCTCGCCCATATCTGCCTCAAGGGGACGGTCGCCTACTGGCTTGCCGCTCTTCGTTCTGTGGCTTGGCGCACCGCCTGGACCGAACTTGCACGGGTGCCCCATCGCCGCGTTGTCCGACCAGGGCAGCTTCCCGCCGTTCGTGCAGCAGACGATGAGTTCGTAATGATTCTTGAGCCAGTCCGGCCCGCCGCTGCCGGGGATACCATCGCGGCGGTAGAGCGGCGGCTTCCGCAGATGAACCCCCACCCGGTGCAGGTCGGCCATCAACAGAGCTGGCGTAGCCGACCAGCGGAACTTCCGTGTCTTGCCCTCCACCACAAAGGCCACCAAGCCCTTGCAGACGCGCAGAGAGGCCAGAACCTTCGGCACCATCCAGTCAACCCAGCCCTGGCCCTTGAGCTTGAAGTCGATGCCGTAGGCCCGCGCGTCCCCGTATGGCGGGGAGCCGAACACAAGGCCCACGCTGGCCTCGTCCATTCGGGCCATGACGACTTCGGCATCGCCCAGGATTATTCGGTCCTTGAAGTCCACAGAATCTCCAAGCTCTGCCTGCCCCACTTCAGCGCCTCTGCGTGTGTGGGGAAAAACACGTCCAGCCTTGCGCCCTTGATTGCCCCACCCCTGTCGAGAACGGGAACCGTCCCGTAGCCGGGGATACGCAGCATCGTGCCGAAGGGAATCCCCGGGGGGCAGCTACGAACCGCCCTCCGTTGGCGGTGACTGGTCGGCCGCTGGCGGTGATGCCATCTGCCCAGCTTCCGCAGCATCGGGCGCAGGGGCAGTAGGCGGTGACTGTAAATCGCTGGTATCGAAGAGCTTGAACGCCACCCCGCCCAGGTCGTCGAGGAACTTGGATACGCGAACCTTCCGCCAGTACAGCGTTCGCGCGTGGCCGTGCATGTCCTCGCCTTCGAGCTTGAATGCTCCCATCGCCTTTCCCTTTCGCTTGAGTAGTGACCGGCTGCCGGGCGCGGGCGCGTCGAGCCGCAGCGTCCGGGTTGGCCGGCAGCCGGCCTTGTTCTGTGTGTGAGCCCCATACGCCCCCAATGCCGAATGAGCAGAGACAGCAGGCGCAGAGCCAGAGGAAGCGAGGTTCCTTCTTGCCGCCGCCAGCGGTTGGCCCTGCGCCTTGTCTCCTATCCCACATCAGCACCGTCCTTGGCGACTTCCCGCCATTCCGTTACCCTAGCCCTTGCGCCTAGAACGGCTCCGCTGGGGCTGCTTGCGGTTGCGGTTCTCGTTTGGGCGTCACTTTGCCTGACCAGTATTCGTCGCCCTTCTTGGAGGTGCGTTTCCAGATCGCCACGTCCATCTGCTCGCCACTGATCTGGGCTTGGCCCTTGAGGTCGGGCTGGTTCTCGGCCGTCTTGTGGTCGTTCTCGAAGACGATGAAGGTGTTATCTTTGCGGATTTCCATTACGCCTCCTGCGGCTGGTTGACGTGTATCCGAATGCCTTGGATTTCGCCGTCGCCAGCCTCCACCAGCCCAAGCGTTGCGTTGTCCGCGATCCATTTCGCCACCGCCTTGAAGTCGTCTGCGCCGGCGAGCTTGCGGCCCTCGTGGTAGAGGTTCCCGCAGTCCTCCCGGCTGAGTTTCCAGTTCTTGATGTCGCGTTCGGAGACTTTCTGCATCTCCACCATAAACGCCTGCTTCGCCTCCTCGGCGGGGCTCGCCGCAGGCGGGGGTTGCGGGGTTTTGGCCCCAGCGCTGTTCTCGCCCAGCATCTTGGCCAGCGCCGACTGTTCGGGCAGTTCTGCCGGCTCGCCGTTGCTGTTGGCCGCCATCACGGGCATCGTTTCCAGTTCGGTTTCGTCGGGCATCCCGAGGCTGCACAGCGAGAGTGTTGCCCGACGCTTGGCCTTCGTCTCGGCCTTCATCACCGCATTGGCCAACTGATCGCCCGTCAGGCCCCGGAGGCTGGTCGAGCCTGTGGCGATGTCCAGCCGCCCCTTGCCATTCTGAATCTGCACCGTCACCGTGCAGACTTGGCCGGGGATGATGCTGTGTTCGAGGCTCGTTACCGAAATGGCATCCCGCCGCCGTAGCTGCTCGGCGCAGTTCTTTCGGGCGTACAGGACGAGCTTCTTGGTGCCGCCCGGCCCCTTCATCCAGATGAACTCGAACGGCCGACTGGCCGGGTTCAGCTTTTCCTGATCGCACCGAAACAGGAGATAGTCCGTCCGCTGGGGTTCGCTCAGGCCGGAACAATCGCCCGTCGCCACCAGCTTGTCCATGATCTCGCGGCTCAGGGGTTTGGCCAGAGCGGTTTGGGCTTCGGCTTCGGCCGGGGCCCCCTGCTCCCTGAAAAGGTCGTCTTTTTCTGCCATCATTGCACCAGCCCTTCTTCCCGCAGCGCCCACTCGGGCAGCTCAAGGGGAGTGAGATTGCCTTCCGGTCCGTCGTATCCAGGCCAGGTGTCCGTCTCCCGGCATTTCTTGTAGGTGAACAGCGCCCGCTTGTAGGCCATGCGGCCGGCGGCGATCACGCTCTCGCCGGCGGGGCGGATGATTACGTCGTATGGCGCCGACTTCTCGACGGCGACGAACACGAACTCGGGCACATCGCCCTTGCCCAGAGCCGCCAGGGCGTCCAAGTAGATGGCGGCCTGTCGGTGGTATCCGAAGTTCCAGATGGCCTTCTCGAACTGCATGGGGTGGGCGTCCAGGGTGCTTTTCACGTCCACCACGGCCGGGGGATTCAGGGCATCGAGCCGGGCCTTGCACTTGACGCCGGCTTCCCCGTCCACCCAGACCAAGGATAGTTCATGCTGCCCGCTGTCGAGGAGCTTCGGGGCATGCGGATGCTCCTGGATCGCATGGGCCATCGCCCGGGCCTGGTTGTAACTATCCTTCCCCGATCGCGGCACAATGGGCCTGCCGTCGGCCCGCGCCTCGCATTCCGCCCACGCTAGCTTCCCTGCCTTCGTCCGCTTGTCATAGTCGGGAGCGATCTCGAAGCGAGCGCCGAAATCGAAGGGTTCCAGGACAAGGACGTGCAGCATCTCGCCGAACTGCATGGCCGCCGTGGGCCGGTCTGGGAATCGCCGCTTGTGGTGGAAGGCCTTCGGGCTTGTGGTGTCGAGGATGCCCAGCCAGCTTGCGCTCATGGCGTCCCAGGAGTGGTATAGTTCGGCCGGCACATCCTTGGCGGGGTAGATGCCGGGCTCTGGCGTCTCGATCCAGCGTTTCTCAGGCATGGGCTTGCTCCTCTCACTCTGCGAGGTCGCGGCATTCGTGTCCAGAGAGGGTCATTGGGGCACCCCTGTCTTGCTGGGCCATGCGCGCGGGTCGCCAGTTTCGTATGAATGGGGTTTGGGGGCCGGTTCCGCAACGGCTGGCGGTATCCCAGCGATGGCGCGCTCAATAGCCTCGCGCTCGTGCTTGTGGATGTCGCACAGGCGCCCGCCAGCGCGGCCCGTCATAAAGTAGGCCGACTTGTCATCGGTGAAGCTGTGTAGCACCCATCCCATCTGCGCACCGAACGCCTTCCACATTTCGGCATCGGCAAGAATCTGTTGGACCTCTCGATCCGTAGGCTTCGCGTCAGCCATCGGAGTTCTCCTTCGGGGGCCAGTCGGCCTCGTCATGCGCCACGGCCATCGCCAACTGCATCATGCCCCCTACGGCTTCCGGGTCCGCTGGAGACATCGCGGGGAGGCTGGCAATGCCCGTCACATGCAGGCAGCGCCGCGCCCACTCCTTGAGCGGCTCGTTGCGCCGCCGCGGGGCAATGAAGTACATCTCGCCTTCCGGCACAGCATCAGAGGCGATGACCTCGATTCGTTCTTCGCGGATCATTTCGCCTCCTTGGCCAACTGGCGGGCGTAAGCGCGGAGGGCAGAGGTAACAGCGATGCAGCCTCTCCTTGCGTACTTCTCAATGTCCTTGTCGGAGGCAACGCGGAACCCCTCATCGCGGCCATCGCATGGGCTGGAGAACTCGCCACTGAGAGGCGTGTAACGGTTCTCGCCAGCCTCAACTGTGGCAACGCGGATGTCGCCGCACCGATTCGCCACCACGGTCCCATTCGGGAACTCCGGCGCAGGCTCCGGCTCGGGCGGTGCGAAGGAGAAGGGGCGGAGTTCGGAGAGGGCATGTTCGTCTGGCACCATTCCCCACTCGACACAGTAGAGCATTGGGGGCAGACCATCCGGCACGCTGAGCACCGTGCCCTCCGCGCCTGGCCGGTTCTCCAGCCTCACCTTCTCGCCGACCTGCGGGTGCCAGGGGGTGTACCAATCTGGGCGGGGAGAAGCCCAAACCGCTCCTTTTGCATCGCGGAGGAACAACTTGAGAAGGGGGCCTGGCTCTCTGCCGTGACATTCACGGAAGGCTGCCGCCGTAACCACTTCATGGGGCAATCCTGGAGGATCGGCGAAAATGACGTACTTCAGCCCCTCGAACTTGTCCCCGCCTTCGGTCTGGGCAGAGAGGCGGTCGGCCTCGGCGCGGAGAAGGTCGCGCTGCGCCTGGTTGCCAAAGAGCTTGACGTTGGCCAAGGCGTTCAGCGTTTCGGCGAGTACGCCTTCGGCGATGTCCTTGACTTCCTTCTCGTTCATGGCGCTACTCCTTCCCCGCCCGCATGTATCTCGTAAGTAGGACGATGTACTCTCGATAGAAGCTCTCGCCGTGTACGTCATCCTCGGTGGCTAACCCATGAGCGATTTCATGTAGCACCACTTCCCTTGAAGCCCAGCGATGCTCAGTTGTCAGGCCCTCGTCCAGATAGATTGTGCGGGCTGGGCGGTCACACCAATTGCCACTGGTCGTCCATTTCATGCACCAGACAGGCGGCAGTTCCGCAACCATGATTCTGCGGGCAAATATGCCCAGCTCGCGCTTGCCGGCGCAACCCATGTTCCAGGTCCTGCGGCTCATCGCCCGATACCCCGAGCGATAATGAGAGAGGGGAGCAGGCAGAGATAGGCAACCAACGCCAGCGGCCACACCAACGCCACGACCGTCAGCCGAGCGAGCCCGTCGCTAGGCCAAGCCGTTCGGCCCACCCACCATGCCGCGATTGGCACGCCACCGATATAGCATGTCAGCCAAAACCATGTCATCGCTCGTTCTCCTTTCCCGCCCCGTCAGGGGCGTCCCGTTGGGGCTGGGCTGCGGCTTCCCCTGTCTGTAGATCGCGATCAGCCTCCTCGCGGAGCGCTCGAAGTTCGCCCCAGACTGGCTGAACAATGTTGTTCACCTTGGTCAGTTCCACGCGGAGGAACCGAGCCTCCTCCTGCCAGAAGTCGCTATCGGCGCTCAGCCTCTCGTTCTTCTCCCGCTCCTGGGCGAGTTCCTCTTCTAGCTCGGCTACCCGGTCGTCGTCGGCGCGGGCGCTCATCGCCGCAGCGTGTTCCTCGGCAGTCCAGAAGGCTTTGGGTAGGTCGTCGCTCATGTCAGTCGTCCTCTACTGGCGGATGGTCAAACTCGTCCTTCCTCTCGGCTCGCCAGCGGGGAATGTCGCCGACTTGTTGGCATAGACAACGGCTACACCATCGCCGGATGCACGAGCCCTTGTACCCGACTGCGTAAACCGCATGCGGGTACTGCCAGAGGTGGTTGGCGGCCGCGCATTTCTTCATGTCGCATCCTTTCGCCTGCCGCTGGGCAGGGTTGTTGTCTCAGGCGGGCGCTCGACTCATAGCCAGGAGTTCCCTTTCTGCTGAGAACGCCCGCCCGGCGTCTGTAAGCCTGCCGCCACCGTCTCCGGCGACGGCAAGCGCCTGTGGCTTACCACTCCTATCCTTCTGTCAGTGGCGCATGGCTGTCTCCTTTCTGACAAGGAGAGGTGGGCGGGAGGCAGCGAGGGTCGCTCACCGAGGCTCGCCTGCCTCGCCGCGAATCCCGCCCGTGTATTTGGTTGTCAATGCCGCCGGGGGCTAGTCGGAGTGGTCGAGTCGCAGGCGGCCGGTCTCATCGAGGTCGAGGCCCACGTCCTGCTCTAAGCCACGCGGCCGGTAGATGGCGCCCTTGTCGTGAAACGAGAGTATCGGCGTGATGGTCAGCGGCTTGCCGGCTTCATCCACAAGCTGGACCTCTGGCAATCCATCGTCGCCCGTCATCATCCGCAGGTATCTCTGCGGCTCCTCGGCCGCACCTTCCTTCGGGTTCCAGATCTTCAGCGGTTTCATCTCGTTCTCCTTAACGCGGCTGCGGGTGCAGTGCGCCTGCCGTTGCGGCGAGGTCGAGTACCCACTCTTGCCCATCGTTGGAGTCCAGCCAGTCCTGAATGTGCCTGCGCAGGGCCTCGGGCATTCCCTTGGATTCAGCGAGGTCGGCGCTGGGCTCGACATCGCCGTTGTCCCAGGCGATAACCTTCCAGTCGATGTTGCCGGTGATGCCGACAGTGTTGCTGTCGAGGACGTGACTCATGTTTTTATGACCTCCAGGGAGACGTAAATTGTCACAGTCTCGCCCTTCTTGAGGCGGTCGGCGAAGGGGGCCTTGGCGGCGAGCCAATCTTCAAAATCACAGGACAGGTTGCTCCGAGGTGAACCCGTGGCGCTGCTAGTCCAAGATGTTGCGAAAACCTCCTCCCACCACCCGGACGTATGCCATCGCCCGCGCAGCCGAATCCTCTTGCGTGCCTTGCCGGCGCGACCGTAGGCATGCAGCCGTATGGCGCGGGGCGCGGACCGCCAAGGGATACCAAAGAGGCGGCAGAGGGTGGGCATACAGATCGAGCCGGCATCGCCGTCACCGTACCACCCCTCATCTTGCTTCATGGTTGGCGTCGATAGAATAGGCTTGGTCATGGCTTCTTCTCCGCTGCGTCGTGCTCTTCCGTGATGATGAGGGCGAGGTGGCCGACCGAGATGTTGCGAGCCATCTCCGAGGGCGCGGGGTCGGGGAAAAGCGCCTTAACGCCTCGCTGCGCAGCCTTCACCGCCCAGCCGGGTATCTCAGCCATCGGAGCCTCCTGCCATCGCGGCGCGGAGTGTGCGTTCGCGGCTTGCGCATCGGCTGGCCATTGCCATGCAAAGCCACATGACAAAGAAGCTGAAGGTTGCCGCCGCGATGGAATACCACTTGCCAGTTCTGAGCCAGAAGGCGACGTTCAGGCCCGCGCATGCGCCGTTTATGATGGCGAATCCGCGGTTCATCCATTTCCCGATGCTGGCCCATTGGTAGTCTGCGTACATCGTCAGCCTCCTGCCTCTGCCGGGGCGGCCTTGGAGAGGGCGGCGTCAATGTAGTGCAGGAGTTCGCTTTGCAGCGGCCACTTGGCTTGGCTGCTGTGCCCGAAGCCGAAGGCGTCCTTGGCACAACTCGCTATCGCCTTCCGGCAGTCGCGCAGCCTCGCCACCAAGTCCTCATGGCAGTTGCAGGCGCGGACGATGAAGGCGGCGTTGGCCAGGATTCCGTTGTATGGAATCTGGGGGCGTTGGCCGCCGCCGCCCGCGACCGCTCCGGCCACGATGGAGCCATTCGCGTCGATGACGTGATTCAGGTTGGCCTTCCACGGCAACTGCGTGTGCGCTTGCTCTGCCATCATCGAATCCTTTCGCTGGGGGTGTCAGAAGTGGCCAAGACGGGCGCGGGGGGACACCCGCCTTGGCCAATCAGGTCGGCCCGGACGGAGGACGCCGGGCCTTCGGCCGGCTCGGGGGAAAGCCGACCGTCCGTCGCGCGGAGGAGGGGGAGAGCCTCCGCGTGCAACTGTCTCACGAGGGCGAAGGGTGCCTTGGCCGCATTGCGCCGCTTGAGAGCCGCGCTGATGCGACGACCCGTTTCCGGCGGTCGCCGCCGACCTAGATGATGCAGCCCGTTGTGGTGCTTCCGGCACAGCCAGCGGATTTCGAGGGGCTTGGAATAGTCCTCATGGTGAGCATGGGCGTTCAGGTCGCCGCAGATTTCGCAGGGCTGACGACGAAGGTTGCCAGCCGCCAGTGCCCGCTCCACGGCGCGGTTCGCGCGCTTCCGAATGACCTTTAGGCTGGGGGTCTCGCTTCGCTGCGACAGGCTTGCACACCGGCGCGAGCAAAACCGCTGAAAGAGAGCGCCGTCCCTTCTGATCCGCGTCCAGAACATGACGCCGCACTCTTCGCAAGCGCGCCTCACCTGCATTCGGCCATCTCGCCGCACGGCCCGCAGCGGGCTTGCTTGAGGGAGTTGCTGGCTCGCCATGGCCATCAGCCGCCCCTCCCATCCGTGACCGGCACCTTAGGCAACGCCCGAGCGGCACGGGGCAGATCGGACGCCAGCCAGCGCCGCTGAGTGCCAACGTACCGGGGCTTGATGCCATGACCGGCCAGCCGGGAAGGCATCGCTAGCCGATACCAGGACGCCGACGATACGCCCATCGCCCTACAGAAGGCTCGGGTGGTCAGCAGTGCCGGGCTGGGGGGTTCGGGGGTCATGTGCCTGCCCCAAGGGCTTTTCCCTTGACTTCCTTGGTCGAAATGCCGTAGAATTCAGTGTTCACGGAGGATTACCCTGCCACGGATGCTTCCTGGCGCTCTGCAAGGGCTTCGATGCACAGCCGCTCGATCATGTTGTTTTCCGAGCGGTTCTCGTCCTTCGCCGCCGCCTTGATGCGACTGGCCAGGAGCCCGACGAGCTTCGCATGAACAACGGGTTCGCTTTTCGGTGTCTGACTCATTGTGTTCTCCTGCTGTACGTATGCTATACATTGTCGGCAGAAGTGTCCAGAAGAATCCAGCAAGTTTCTGTAAAGATTTGCAAAATGCTGCCTTGACTGGCTTTGTAAAGGAGAAAAAATCGCAGCATGGACATAAAGAGGAAGACATTTAGGATCGATGGCCGACTGGCGGAGACGTGGGAAGATTGGTGCCAGCAGGAGTTCGGCATGTTCGAGGAGCGGGTAGCGGAAGTCCTGCTCTGTTACGCCCTGTCGCTTGATTTGCAGAGTTTCGCCCCGCTCTATCAGGCCTTGAAGGAATGGAAGAGCGAGCGGGACACCAAGCCACACGGCGGCAAGCGAGCGAGGTAGCCTGCTACATCCTCGACACCTGGGCGCTCCGGCGCGCGGCTGTAACAGATTCGTGTAACACCGACCGAAAACCGCGCAAGAGCGGGAAGCGTGGTGAAGCACGGAGAAGCAACCGCCAGCCGCGTAGGGACCGAGCTCTTGAGAGTTTGCGTTTCCCCGCCGGCGGAGCGCCAAGTCCCCTCGGGACTTAGCGAAACTGGGGAACGAGGATTCGAACACAGACATGGCAATTGATGCCGAAAGCGGTTATGATAAGACTGTCACGGAGGATGTCACATGAAGGCTTGGTATAGGCGTTACATCCCCGCGGGCACGATCTACCGCCGCGGGCATGTGTGGTGGTACGCCTGGACCGCGGGCGGGAAAAGGCGGCATTCCTCGCTACGAACGCCCAACCGCGCCGAGGCTGGCAACGTCGCCCGAGAGCTATACTTAGCAGGCGAGACACGCAGAGACGCCAGGGAGCGCGGTTTGCGGGCTTACAAGGAGCACATTGAGGGGACCGGAGCCCTCGGGCATCTCCAGGCCAAGGTGCGTACAGTGGCACGCCTCTACGCCTCTGCTGGCGCGTGTCCGGGCCAGGAAGTCACTACGCGCATGGTGAACGCCTACCTCGACCGGCGGAGAGCTGAAGGGGCCTCGGCCAAGACGCGCCTGAACGAGCGGGCGAACCTCTCCGACTACTGCCGGTGGCTCGTAGCCGAGGGAGAGTTGGATTACAACCCCGTCATGGCTTCCCAGCGCCCCAAGGCCAGCCCCGAGGAGCGGGAGCGGCGGCAAGAGATTGTCCACCTGACGCGTCAGGAGCTCGCCCAGGCCATCTGCATTGCGCGCGGGCAGGCAATGTGGCCGGTCATCGTGGCCATCTACACCGGCCTGCGGCTCTCAGAACTCCGCCGGCTGCGGTGGACCGACCTCGGGCGGAACAATGAGGGGCCAACGATCACCGTCCGGGGCAAGACGGGCGTTCACACAATCCCCATGCACCCGCTGCTGCCGGGGGTGTTCCGCAGAATCCCCAGGATTGCCGACAGCATCTTCCCGGGGCACTCCCATAAGTGGTGGAACGACTACCTCCGACCCCTTCGGGTGGCGATTCCCAAGCTCGGGCGGAAGGGCGGGGGCTGGCACGACTTTCGGCGGACCTTGGCGAGCCTGCTCATTCAGGCTGGCACCCGCATTGAGATAGTCAGCAAGCTCCTGCGGCACTCGAACGTGGCGACCACCAGCCGGAGCTACGCCCACCTGCGGGCTGAACATGGCCGCGCCGCCCTCCGCCGCCTCTGATTTGTACGGCGGATTGCCGCGCAGATCGCCATGTTAACCTGCCCCCCTCCTTAACGGCCGTTAACCTACCCCCCTAGTTAACATGGTGGAAAATGTTGGGTTTATCTAGTAATTTCGGCAAGGCCCGTTTCCGCAAGGCCAAGGCGCGCAGGCAGATGCGCCCCCGCAACCCGTATCGACTACAAGATGTAGTCAGTGGGCAAAACCCTATTCCCCTATTTCCCACTTTCCGCAAGTAGGCCGGGAGCGTGTTAGCGGGATAGGATGCACTGTACTTGTCGGGAAGTGCCGCTCTGCGGGCGCATAACAATGCCCCCGCCACTTGACGGGGGCTGGTGCTGCGGGGTGCTTTAACCAGTGCCTATTTCCCAAGCCTCACAAGCTCGTATCCGAGGATGTCGTGGACGATTTCGTTCCAGGTCGCCTCTGAGTAGGCGCCGTCGGCCAAGTCTCGCCCGCGCGTCCAGTCCTCGCCGGCAAGGGGAGTTCGGGCGGTGAGCGTACAGCCGAGGTAGCCGTCGTCGGCGTTGGCGCTATCGGGGGGGCTGGGCGGCCGAGCGATGATGGTGTACTGATGCGTTCGCGTGAAAAGACGGATACGCCACCTCTTCCCGGACTGGTCGCCATGCGGTGCCAATACCGAGAGTTCGGCGGCGTCCACAAGGTTCGCGCCATGCCCGGCTAGGCGCTGCGCCCAGTCCGCAAGGCCTGGACAAGCCATCTCGGCCAAGACCTCGCGGTTGTTCACGCGCATCAGGTCCGTGTTGTTCATGTGCTCGACGCTAGGCTGCTCATCTACTGCTTGCTCTGCCATGACCATCTCCTTTGTTTTAGTCGCCCGCGTTGTTGCGGGCTTGGTCAACGTTGTCCTTGCTCACTTCCTCAGCGTACTCCCGCCAGCAGCGGCGCATCCTCGCGCAGCCGCTTGCGGGCAATCTCGCAGTAGTCGTGGTTCTTCTCGATGCCGACGAAGTGCCGGCCATCGGCCCGTGCTGCCAGGCAGGTCGAGCCCGAACCAACGAAGGGGTCCAGCACGATTCCGCCCGGCGGCGTGGTCGCCACCACGAGTTCCTGTAGCAGTGCAACGGGCTTCTGGACGGGGTGTTCCCGGTTGCGGGACAGCGTGGCCTTGTGGCGCAGCACATCACGGCGGAGCCGCCCATCCTTGAGGCAATAGGCCCCTTTGTTGCGCGCGGCGATAATCAGCTCGTGTTGATGCCGCCAGAGCCGCCCTAGGCCGGGGCGCTCTTTGTCCCAGACCAAGGACACGAGCTTGTCCCAGCGGTTGTACATCGCGGGGTAGAATGCGGGGTAACTATCGGCGTTGCAGAATGCCAAGCAATGGCCCTCGGGCCGGAGCACTCGGGCCAGCGTGTCGCACACCAAGCCCCACCACTGCGTTAGGATGCTCATGTCGGCCCATTTGCGCCCCCAGTTGACGCGCGACTGATAGTGCGTCGCTGGGGCAAAAAACGGCGGGTCAGTCACAATGGCATCGACGCAGGCATCGGGCCATTCGGCCATGACCTCCAGGCAGTCGCCTTCAACGATTTGGTCTATCGGCAGCACTGCGTTTCACTTCCTCGGCGTACTCGTTCATCGCAAGCAGCAGCTCCGGCACCTCGGCCAGCTTGTCCAGGCCGCGGCGGCGGAGGAACCACTTGGCGCGCTCATAGGTCGAGCCGTTCGCGTACTTCTTCATAGGGAATCAGAGGCTTTCCGTTGGCAAGCCGGCGCTCGGCCTCCGCTACGTCCAGGGCGTCCTCAAGCTCCAGGTCGCGGCCCTCGGCCTTGGCCGCCAAGTATTCGGCGACTACCTCCTCGCCCTGAATGCCGTACACTACTTCCAGGCCGCGCTCCTGGGCCTCTGCGAGTTCCCGCTGCGCGCCCTCGCTCGTCTTCCAGCCGGGGCGCATCAGCAGCACGTCAATTCCCAGCCGTAGGCAGCGGATGATTTCCAGGTCGCGCCGGATGAACTCGTCATCGGGAATCGTCGCTTGCAGGAAGTGGGTGTTGGCCAGGGGGCCGAACCAGGCGCATCCCGATCGGGCGACGATGCCCGCCCACCGCTGCTCGGCCTTGACCTCCGCCTCCATCTTCGGGTGGTCCAGCTTGCCATCGGGCAGGTAATGCCTGAACTTGCCGGAGATGTAAGCGATTGGGATTTTCAAGTCGGAGATTCCTTGCCCTCCTCCTTCTCCTGGCAGTAAGCGTAGTAGATGTGGCTGTAGTTGCTCAGGTCCATGCAGGTGTCGCGGACGGATTCGCTCTTGACTTGGAACTCTCCCAGCTTCTCGAACGCGATCAGCCGCATCATCTTGTCGATCATGCGGACGAGAATGCCCGTGCCCGTATCGCACAGCCCCAGCTTCTCGCAGGCGTGGAAGTTGGCCAGCGCCTCGCCCTTGGCCGTGTAGTCGGAGTTCTTCCGCTTGGTCAGCTCGAAGGCCTCCTTGTGAAGCTCGGCCAACGACTTCAGTAGTTCTTCTTGGGTCATAGCCTAGTCCTTCCCTTCGAGTTCGCGGACCCGTTGCTCGGCCTCGTCCCGCTGGGCTTTGGCGTTGGCTAATTCGGTCGCCTGCTGTTCGCGTTCGGCAATCGCCTCGGCTTCGCGCTCAGCAAGGATGCGCTCGCGTTCGGCGCGTAGCGCTCGCTCATCTTGGTTGGCGATCATGTTCTCAAGACGGGAGACTTGCCGGTTCAGCCTCCTCATGTCCGCTGCGTGGTAATCGCTAAAGTCGCCATTGGGGCTCATCTTCGGTTCCTTACGTTATGGCCTATCCCTTCCCTGCGGCGGCGGCTTTTTCGGGTGGACAATCATCGTCAGCGACGCGCTGGTAGTACGCAATCATCGCAGGGGTAATCGACTCTCGGATAATCTTGCGTCGCGTTGCCACAGGGAGCTTCATCAGTTGGATAGCCGATAGCGGGGTCGAGCCCTTCAGCCACTCGACTTCCTCAAGCAGCCGCCCGATTTCCTCCTGCTGCTGGGCGAGCTGGGCGCGGAGGCACGGACCACCATCAACGAGGTGCTCGGCGACCGGCGTCTCGTAGCTGCCGGGCATGTCATAAATGACCATCTGCGCGTCGCACTTCTCGCATTTCTCGCTCACGGTCGGCTCCTTGCAATCAGGTTCAGCAGCGTTCCCAGCATGAGTAGCAAGCCGCCGGCAAACAGCAGCCACAGGGCGAGATGGCGGAGGGCGGAGGCGGTCATTTGCTCTCCACGACGCGGTAGTGTGGCACCTTCCGCCACACGCGATCAATGCTCTGGCGCGGTCGATTGCCGACGAACTCAACCAGGCCTCGCCGCATCGCCTGGCGAATCTTCCGCCGGGCGGCGCTTTCGGTCAGGCCCGTCTGCTCCATGATGTCGGCCGTGCAAAACTCGCCGCTCTGCGCCGGAGCCGGCAGCTCGCCGGCCAGGAGCTTGTCCAGGTCAGGCACCTTCAATAGTTCGATGTCTGCGCTACCGCCTCGGGCAGTTCTGCGAGATGTTTGTCCCATCGCCAACTCCCTGATGGCCCTATGTCGAAGGTCAAGAAGCCATAGTCGATTAACCCCTCGCACTGCTCGGCCCCGAACTCATCCCCCACGCCCTGAAGCGCCGGGCAGGTAGCGTTGAACTTATGGGCGTTGCCGCAGTATTCGTGGTAGTGAACATGGGCGCGCAACAGGATGTCCGCGTCAGGTACGCGCTTACGCTCGACCCATAACTGTTGCCACAGCCGCGCCTTGGCGAGGGGCGTCGAGCGCCCGTAAGGGGTATTGGAGCGTCCGATCTTGTGCTTGATGTGGAAGACAACCCCGTAGGCCTTCGGCCAGCCCTGCGCACCTATCTTCGCGTCCACTTCCTTGGCGACCAACCGCTCCCAGTCCCGCACATGGTAGCGCGTGCCGACCACCATTTCTCGTTTCCGGGCGCCGACATGCTCAATCACCTGCTTCGCCATCGCCACTTGGTCATCGCGTTCCCGGCGGATGATGTCGCGGCCGTCCGACCGCTCGCCCTTGCCCGCGACGGCATCCCCCAAATACAAAAGCAGCCAGAATGGCTGCAATTGGGTGACCTTCCGATGGAACCAGTTCCACTGGGCGCGTTGTAAGCCTGCCCACTTGCGGTCGAGGGGATTGTCAGGGTTGAGCCGCCATTCGGGCGGGGTCAGGCCGCTGCGGTGGCCGCAGTGGGAATCGGCGAGAACCAGAATGCGCTTGGTTCTGCGGCCTTCCGTTTTTACATAGAACCGCTGGGTGGCTTCCATGCAACAGCACCTCAGCGGCTCGACGCGCCCGCACTACTGGACATTATTTTCCGCAGGCTGCCGGAGATTGTCAAGGCTCTTCTTCCTTTTTTTTATGGATTTCTTCCCATTCGTCCCGCGTGCAAAGCAGGAAGCCCGAGACCATTACCCACCTATCGCCGACGGTGGGGGCGTAGGGTTCACGCGGGGCTAAAACTTCTTGAGGCCCGGCCAGTCGCCGTCGAACACCTCGTCGGCCAGCCCCCAGTCCACCGCCTCGGCGGGCGTCAGGAACACATCCGTCTTGTCCCGCATCCGCTCTTGGAGCATCTTGCGTATCCAGTCCAGAGAGCGCTTTCTGAATTGGCCGTGCGGGCAGGATTTCATCGCCGCCGCCCATGCGTCTATCGCCAGTCGGTCATAGCGCCGGCCGAAGGCCATCTCGCTGTACACCCGCTGAACGTCGCCTTCGACGGCCGTAGTACCCATGTGGAACATGAAGTAGCTGTCGGGCATCATGGCCCGCCAGTCAGCCGCTTGGAGGATGACGGCCGACATGGACCGGGCGCCAGCGTAATTGAGAATCGTCACCGGGGCCGGGCAGGAACGGATGGCGTCGTACAGGGCCATGCCCTGATACACATCACCACCGAACGTGTTCATATGGACGAGGATGGGGTCGGTATCGGCAAGGACCAGGAACCGCAGGCCCTTGAGGAACCTGTCGGCCATTGAGAACTCGACGCCAGGCTCCTCCTTGGCATCATCCTTGGCAGCCGGCGAATCGGGATTGCCGCACAGCCACAGCTCCCGCGCGTCGGGGATGATGCTGTACTCGTGGAGGGTGCGGAGGGCGTCGTCAAATGGCCCCTGCGCCTTGCTCATCCGCCGTTCTGGGCCTTCGCCTTGTCAATCTTGCCCTCGATGATGCCGTAGCCGAGAGCGGCCAAGAGCATGACCGCCAGGCCCGCTATCTTGACCGCAGCGGCCTCAATGCCCGCAGCCTCGCCGGCAGGGCGGAAGATGGCCACGACTCCGGCAATCTCCGCGGCCAGCAGCGCCAGGAACTTGCGGGACGAGATTCGTTTCAGGAAGCTGTCCATCACGGGGTCTCCTGTAGTTCGTTGTGCTTGGCCTTGGCGTCCGCCTCGGCCTTGGCCAGTTGCTCGTCCGTCACTCCCGATGCCGCCTGGAGCATGTTCACGATGTCGGCGAGCAGGCGGAGGGATTCCCGAATCGCCACGAGGGTCAGGATGATCTTATCGGCTGCCATGCCATCACCTCCATGAAGGTCGGGTCATCGGCTACGGGCTTATCCACGGGTTCCGGCAATCGTTGGTACAATTCCAAGAGCTTGTCCAGGGCGGCGTTGAAGGCCTCCCATTCAGCGGCAGCGGGCCTGCCGGCGTCGATGGCCTCTTTGTAGGCGGCCAGCGCCCTATAGACCACGGCATCGGCCGCGAGGATGCGCGCCCACAGCACATCGGACTCGATAGCGCCGGTTCTCCGGGCCTGAATGAACATCTCCGCCACGACCCTGTAGCTCTGGTAGCCGCTGAAGAGCTTCTGCCGGGGCGTCATCTGGCATCCCGCCAGCAGCGCCGTCAGGAATGCCAGATACACCAGCTTCCTTCTCATGGTTCTATCTCCTTTGGTTCGATGCCTAGCTTGCCCTCAATCCGGGCAAGAGAGTCGAGAATCTTGGTCTGCGCCGTCTCCGTCTTGGTGATGCGCTTCTCGTGGTTGGCGATGGCGTTCTGCTGGCCAGCCCAGGCGATAGTGATACCAACCAGTAGTACCGCTCCAGCCAAGATGAGCGTCAGCCAGCCGCGCAGGTTCCGGCCGTTGGGGTTCTTGCTCATCTGCGGCTCCTTCGCGTGCGCCGGGTTCTGCGCGCAGCGCCCTTCTGGCTCATGCCCAACCGCCGCTCGATGTCCCGCTGGTGCTCTTTCCAGTCGGTCCAGAGGCTCAGCGCCCTGGCCAGCGCCTCGGCTGCCGTAATGTCATCCTTCGGCTTGCCGCGGCGCTTATAGACGTAGGCAATGGCGAGCTGCGTCAGCACCTTCTCGGCCATCGTCTGGTCCTCGTCCATCCAGCGGGTCACGTCGCGCCAGAACGGGGTGCCCAACTTAAAGATGTGGCCGAACTTATCGCGCTTCCGCTTGAACTTCGGGCCGTCATACAGGGCTACCAGCGCATGCGGGATGGCGGCGAGGTTGTAGTAAATCGTCTGGAGCACCGGCCGCTGCGTCATCTTCGCCTCTTCCAGCAGCGGGTCGGCGAGCGACATCGCCACCTCCGTCCCGTCCTCCAACCGGACGACGATGCGATACCCCTTCTCGCCGCGCCCCTCCTCCCACGGTCGGCCATAGACGTGCATCGCTACCAAGCCCGGCAGGACGTACCAGACGAACAGTTTGTACGCATAGTGGCGGGCGATCTGCGGCCAGAACTTCTGTGGCTGCTGCCACATACGCCCCAACATCCGCATCATGGAGATTCGGTAGGTGGGCGTGAAGAACACGCGGTTGAGAACTCTCCGCGTATCCTGCGGGAGCTTGCCGTAATTGGCCAGGAAGTCATTCGCCAGTTCTGCGGCCTCAAACGGCGTGAGGTTGCCGGCCCGGAACTTCTGATACCACTCCGGGCCAGGTTGCTTGATCCATCGGCCCGCCGTCTTGGCGCGCCAGCCTTCAGTCAGGGAACGGAAGGCGGCGATCCGCAGAACCTCGTCGATGTTCCCGGTGGTCGCGTCGTTCAGGCGGCGGACATCCCTGACGAACTCCATCGGGTTGATGTGCTTGCC
>Ga0114925_10000207_pt1 | contig 23525 bp, 19 predicted proteins | sample SumtaG_2_FD_87287 | JGI IMG/M metagenome (GOLD analysis project Ga0114925, IMG submission 87287) | Deep subsurface microbial communities from Indian Ocean to uncover new lineages of life (NeLLi) - Sumatra_00607 metaG | ecosystem: Environmental > Aquatic > Marine > Oceanic > Sediment | place... | reverse complement strand
TGTCATAGTTTAAGAATATCTCCAAAGGTTCTTCCGCATCGGGATGTGTAAGTACAATCTTTTCATATGCACTAACAGGAGCTGAAACTTTAACACCTAAATTACCTAATTTTGCAGATAATTGTGAAACTAATTCATCATCATCTACATAACTAGCTCCACCTTTGAAAATTTCTTCATTTATACCAATATCATTTATCGCAGCATTTTTACTTGCAGAAAGACTAATACCTTCTTTTAATTTTAATTCAGAGATTATACCAGGTTTGTCTTTACCTATTTCCTTAAATGTTTGATCTGATTTATATCCTGAATTTTCAAGCAATCCGTCATAGTTATCAATACCCGTTAATGTAGATACCGCACTTTCAATCCATTCTGCTTGTGATAATCTTGTTGTAGAACCTTCAGCAAAGAATGGTAAAGGTTTGGATGAACCATCTTTATAGAAAACAGTTACACCATTATCATCTCTTACTAATTTTGTGACTAATCCTGGACTTCTCTGATTTAACACACCTTGTAAGAACTGTAGTGATGATTCAATTTGTTGTGGTGTTCCATAATACAGAGCACCAACTTTATTAAGTTTGTTGAGGTCGGATTGTTCTCCTGTTCGAGTGTTTCTGTCTGATGCACTTTCGGGTGTTACTTTATAAGTTCTACCGAACATCATTTCTACTTGTGTGTCTAAATAATTATAAGCTTGGTCATATAGTTTTTGACCAAAGTTTATTTCTCCTTCTTCAACTTCTTGCACACCTTTTGATCTTTGGTATTCATCTCCATATTCCTTAATGGCTTCGTTAATAGTTTTATTATTAAAAGAACCTGACTTGTCAAGATTTATTTCTTTAGCATATTCGGGATGGTTTTTATTAACCCAAGCTCTGAATTCATCTCCTTCAGCTTTATTATTAAGAACAAGAGGTGGCATCTTTGTTATAGGGTTTCCGTCATCGTCTGTTGGTTTTTTCTTAAAATTTAAATCGGGAATTAGTTTACCTGAACTCGGATCGTTTGGATCGGGTATCAACAATATAGAGTTTTCATCTACTTCTTCGGGATCTAAAACAAACTCATATGGTTTACCATTCGGTGCAGTACCCGCTAAATCAGATAATACACTACCAACTTGTTGGTTGTTTACCAAATACTTTTTTATTATATCAGCTTTTGCTTTTTTATAGTTTGGATTGTTTCTTATATTGGCTATACTAACTGTATCTCCCGATTCAAGTTGATATTGACTTACCCAATTTTTATCCCATTGCTTTAGTTCATCAAGTAGAGGTTGCATATCAAACTTTGGTATATCCTCACGAAGAGAAAAGTTTAAAGATTGAATGCTACGCACATCTCCTGGTTTCTTTGATAGTGTCATTACACCATCATCTCCTGTCATTACCATTTTACCTATACTAACTCTACCCGTTGTTGGATCTATAAATCCTTGATGTTTAGAAAAATTACCAAACCCCTCAACATTTCCTAACTGCCATATCATTTGTCCCGCAGCTTTTCCTTCAGCAATCATTTTTTGTTTTTCAGCGTATACCTCTTGATATTTTTCTGATAAACTAAATAAATCTTTTGTACCTTGATCAAGATTAGCTCTTGAAATATTATAATCTTTTAATTTTAATGCACCCGATTTTAATAACCTGTCTTGTTGTAATCTAGTTTCTTGAGCACCTTCTGCAAAGTTCATTGCAAATTCATTCAATCCTAAATGCTCTCCTTGTGGTGCGTTGCTAAGTGTTTCTCCTAGTTCAGCGGAAGCTTTGTCAATAGCGGCTCTCTTTTGCTCTCTTATAGCACCCTCAAGTTTAAGGGTGTCAGAAAGTGATTTTCCAATTTCTGCCCAATTTACTGTGGAATCAGCTTGTTGTTCAGCATATTTAAAATAAGTTTTAGCCATTCTATTATCCTTGTATTCCCATAAACCCATCCATAGGATCAGCGGGTTCTACTAAATTTAGTTTTTCTAGTAAGATAGTTCGTTGTCCAGGAGATAAAGAATCCATATAGTTTTTAAAAGTATCTCTATCCATATTTTTTATCTCCTTCACATCAATTTTTTCAGCACCAATCAATACATCTTCCATTTTTCCTTCTGCGTTTTCTTTCTTTTGAATACCCGCAGCAACAAAGTCTCCTAGCTCTGTTTCACTTAATGTTAAATCTGCAATTCGACCTTGTAGGAAATCTTGTTTGACACCTTGTACTCTTTGGTTGGCTGCATCATCTGCTCTATATGCTTTTCGTGCACCCGTGCCTATACCTAAGAAACCATCATCGGGATTAGCGGTTCTAAAATCTTCTATAAAAGTTTTTTTATCTTCTCTAACGGCTTTTCTTTGTCCTTTATCAAACTCTCTTACACCTTCTGATTTACCATAAGTAGGAGATAATTGTGCGACTCCCGAAGCAATTTGACCAACACCCGCTATACCTTGTTGAACCGCAGCGGCTTGATTATTTTGTGCGTCTCTCATTGCTTGTTGAGCACCCGCTACTTCTCCTAAATCTAATTGAACACCTATGTCTCTTAATCTTCCTTCTTCTTCTGCCGCAGCTTTCTCTAATGCGGTTAACTCTTTTGACATTGCGGAACGGATTCCCGCTTGACCTCTTTGTTGAGCAGCAAAAACTCTACCCGCAGTTGCCGCAGCTCCTCTTTCACTTTCTTGCCCCGCTTCAACTGCTTGTGCACCCGCACTCAATAAAGCTTCTCTTTCTAATTCGTAAGGTTCTCTGTCAATATCTAATGCAGCAAGAGTGTTTTTTGTGAGTTCTTTTCTTGCTCTTTCCATAGCTAAATCAGCTTCTCTTTCTGCTTTAGCAGCAAGTTTTCTTTGTTGCCCCGCTTGAATAAAACTAGCGGTTGTTGTTCCAACTGATATAACTAATCCTGCAATTACTCCTGACATAACATTTTTTTATTATTAATTACATAGCTTGGTAATTCTTTGTAATTATATGTATACACTTCTTTTTCTGCTTCTTCAATAGTTTCTGCATCAGTTTTATAAACACAAGTCCAAACACAATCTTCGTGCATAAATGCGACTCTTTGTGTTCCTATATCTGTTTGCACTACCATTGGTGCTTTAATTCGTTTAACTTCTCCTGTGTCTAATAACACAGACATTTCTCCTTTTAAAAAAAAAGATGGGTGGCTTTGTTTATGTATAAAACTTACAACCAAACTATTCTTTGGCATAAATATTTCCCGTGTATATAAACCATCTTTTAAATGATGTTTCACAGGCATCAACTCATCCATCTCTTTAGTATGATGAATAACGACTCCTTCTTGGTCTAAAATTGTGTCTTTGAATTGACTAATTTTTTCCCAAAGTATACCACGATTTTTGTTAACCTCTTGCAGTATAGCTTCAGGGTTTTCGTTTAAACTCAAAAAACTCATACTTTTCTACAAAGATAAGAAAATTAAGGGAAAGATTTCATTACATCAGCCATCACGGCAAATAGCTCTACTGCGGCAGTATTATTGTTTCTTAATTCAAACACACAATAGTGCCCTAAAAGTCCGTGAGACTCTGCTACACCCGACTTTATAAAGAATATATAGTCAGCATCTGAAGGTGCTTGACCTACTACGACACCCGCAGTATTTGTTATGGTAGTGTCAATAATAATTTGATTTATACTGTTCTGTAAATCTACATTTATATTTAGTAAAACACCACCTAATGTCGGTGTTATTGGCGATACATTAGGATCTCCAAAATATATTAAATCTCCAACACTTAATATTGAACCAATACTTATATCTAATGCAAAATTAATAATAACAGATGCGGGGTTAGTTGCATCTACAGTTGTGCAATTAGCAATACCATTTACTGACCTCAACGGAAACTGTGCTGAGTTAGCGGGTATGTCAATATATTGTCCAGGAACATTAGTTTCTGTAGTTCCTTCAGCTCTTAAAAAAGCATAGTAGTCTCCTTCTTTTAATTTGAAGAACGAACTTTCTATAAAGTTTCCCGTTTGCTGATCACTAGATCCGTTAAATGACCACGCATCATCCGATTCTAAAGCAATGGTTTTAAATACTTTGTTAACCAATGGGTTTTCATTAAAGACTGATGTAATATTAGATGAATAGTTTACACCATAATATTGATTTCTAATTGAATTAGTGTTGTGTCTATATAAGTTTCCACCTTTAAATGTGTAAAAATAATTATTCATTCCCATCATAAAGTCAGGGAAAAAACTGTAAAAGGATGGAAACCCTTTTACTCCTTCATCATATGTTAGTGTATAATTTGTTGACATATTAGCAATTTACAAAATTAGTTATTACTCCATTTCCATCTATAGTTATAAATTTCTTACCACTTGCGGGGTTGATAGTGTATTGTCCAGGACTGTATTTTTGAGCACCATTCTCATCTGCAAAAGCAAATTCGTTGAGTGCGGGATCTCCCGCAGTTCCGTTAGAATTAGGTGCAACATAAACTGTATTTGGAAATTGATCTGTACCACATTCTTCTCCCACAGTCGATATTGGTGTGGGTAACAAAGGTGCGGGACAGTTTATTTGTAAATCAAATGCCGTTCCGCTACAAGGACCGACAACATCTACAATTAATATTTCATCTACATTACTTGTTTTAGGAACTACTAATGTAGCCATATTAGTAGGTTGAGAATAACCACCCAACAATACTACATCGGCACTTGATCCTTGTATGTTAACAGTTTGCCCTGTTCCAACATAATCATTTACATTACCGCCTTGATAAACAAACTCATTTAAATTTGTAAATCCACCCGCATCTAAGGTAGTTCCTATACCGCAGTCTAGACTTGGGTTACCTAGATATACAAAATTATTCATTGAACTTGCAGCCGCATATCCGTGAGTTTGACTTGTGGTTTCACTTGTGCTATATGTTCCTAAACTTGCTTTTATACCATCGGGTATTCCTCTAGGACTAAAATATATAAGCATAGCACCCGTATCTGTTCCTGATTGGAATGACGCTTTGTAAAATCCTTGATCTCCATCTGCGTTTATCGGAGAATCACATGGACTTGCACAACTTGGACAAGTTTGAGCGGGTAATAACACACAGTTTACTTGCTCTCTTGAAATGGTATTATCAGAATAAAAACCATCGGGAGCACAAACAGTTAAGTTAGAATCACTAAAAACCGCAGTCGCAGTAGCGAGGGTAGGTCCGTTTAAATAATATGTATTTGATGTAGACATAATTAAAATTTATATTGGGGTTACACAATCACAAGATATTACATTTACAACTACTCCTGAATCCACACTTACAAACTCTGTTGCACCAATCACATCTGTAAATCCTGGTGGAATACTAATCAATTGTGTTGCAAAGGTACAATCTACATATTCTACACTTTTTTGATTTACAGTAGAGTTTGTTAACTCATAAATATTATCAACACCTACACAAGATTGTTGCGGATGGAGTCTGTCTATAGGATATACAGGTGCAGAGCTTGTTGTTGAAACAATTTCGTATACACAACTAGATCCCGTAAATTTACTATCAACCTCTACAAAATCTCCTACTTGAACTCCTAAACCAAAGGAATCCTCTAACACATCAAAAATATCTTGGAATTGTGTAGAGTCTAATCCTTGTCCCGCACAAAGTTTACCTAAAAATGCGGGTTCTTCTTCTTCGGGACATTTACAATTATTAAATATTAAATCAACATTATTACTTATTTGAGTTACTTCTGTGGTGCAAATAGTTGCAGATGTAGTTTTGGGAGTAAAGTTTATAGTAGTGACTTGACCACCATTATCACAATCTTTAAATGTAATACTACCCGATGTTCCTGAAGCAAGATTTACAGTATAAAAATTACATACTTGCGTACAAGTGCTTTCAGTTGCAAATGATGTTATACTGATACTTTCCACATCTTGTACTAAAGATATTACTTCATATACACAATCGGGTTGTCCTGTAATTACCACTAAATTTCCAATACTAGGAGTAATGAGAGGAGAATCCGCAATTACTTCGGGGGGTGCAGAATTTGTAAAAGTTGATTGACATCTCCTTAGTCTATAATTTGTGGTTGGTGGTGGTGCACCACACTCACATTTATTTAACACTACAACAAGATCATCTATAAATACACCCGAACTTGTAATGCTGCCACTTGAACAAAAAGTTACACTACCTCCTCCATCTACAAGAACTTGTTGTGGAGCACCTTGACAATCAGTATAAAATATAGTTGGTTTTATTGATGTTGGATTAGTTACAGTATATTCTTGACAAGTTCCGCTACAATTGTCTATGTTTAATTTTGCAAGAGCTGAAAAAGTTGCAGTTTGATTTGATTGACTCAATACTTCAAACGCACATCCTGGAGTTAAACTTGGATCATTAATGGTAATAAAATCTCCAATTGAAATCGTACCACTTAAATCAGTTTGGTCTACATATTCTATATTTATAACTTGGTCGTTTCTACATTGTTGAACTAAAAATGTAACGGCAGAAGGTGGATCGCTTTGATCACATTCACAACACACATCAGCGACACTTGTTCCATAACATAATATTACTTCAGTTGGTTGTCTATAGTCATATATTAAATATAAATTATCTCCCGTATTAGGCATTGTAAATTGACCACTATAAATATCGGGAGCAAGTGTAGCATCTGTTGGTAAAGTTTGTGTTGACGCATTTAATAATAAAGCTAAAATATCTGCGGGGGTATTGTTGTACCCAATATTACTTCTTAAAAATTTAAAACTCATTGTGCTTGGATTAAACACAAAATCATCACTCGGTGGTATTTTATTGTTATTTATTGTAACTGTTGCTCCGTTAGCGGGAATCACACCACCTCCTTGAGGACCTGAAACAACTGAGTATTGAGAAACTAAAGGGTTGTCAAATCCTGCTTGTAAAACTACAAGCTCTGAATGTTGAGGAGAAATAAATGCACCATCTGTCCATCTGTATTCATTGTGAATAGATTGGTTTGCCTCGTTGTTATTATTAACAGTAATCTGATATATTCTGATAGTTGGAGCATCGGGACAATTTACAGTAAGTTCAATGGTAGCACTACCCGCACCACTTACTGTAACATCTAATTGAGTTTCTTGAACTGAATCTTTATTAATGGTTTCAGTATATGTTCCATCTACATCTATATCTACAGTTGTAGAAGCGTTATTATAATTAAAATCTAACTCTATATCATTTGTTATGTTAGTAACATTTATTACAATACCTACATCTCCAACAAGACTACCTAAATCATAACATAAATCTATAATTTGATTAGCATCTTTAGGAAAAGTTCTTGTGGTATTACAATCAATACAAACCACCTCTGACGGCAATTGTAAGTTGTTAGAAGAAAATACATACTCATCCATATAAGGATCAAACCCTCCTAGTTTTTGTGTAGTTGGAAAATCAATAAATAAATCTCTAAACCAACTTCTCATATTGTTTTCTGAAATAACAATTAATTGTTCGTTACTATAAGCCGTGCCTTTTAACTGTAATAAAGCACCTCGTTTAGCATCGCTGAAATATTTATCGTATCCATATATAGCATAGCTTTCGGGGTTTCTACTAATTCCAAATTCTTCTAATCTTGCAATCTGTGTTCCTAAAACTTCGGGTACTGAAGCAATCGCTCCGCCAACGGCAGCATCTGATAATAAATTTTTACCTGCTAATACATAAGATATTTTATCTTCTTGCAAACATAACACATCGGTGCTTCTACCTTCTATTCTCATTATAGGTCCAAAAGAATCTTCTAGGTTTTTAAAGTTTAATAAACCTAAATTAAATTCATTTAGTTTATTTACATTAGACTCATCATTATATATACCACTATAAGTTAAATCTGCGAACCTATGGACTTTTCTATAATCTTCAGATTGTGTTGAGGTAACTCTGTTTCCTAACACCATAGTTTTACCAATTATAGAATCTCTTATTTTATAACTTTCAACTCCGTTTCCAAAAGCAAAACAATTTGCAAAATCTGTAGATACAAGAGCGGGTAATAGTGCGGTTTGATTTTGGTCTCCGCTTTGGTTACCCGATTGATGTAATCCATTTTCAATAGCAAAAGACTGTGAACCTTCAAACCATATATCGGGGTTAGCATCGAGTGGTAATGTTTCCCAAACAATTGTGCTTTCTGCTCTAAATATTTCCCACTCTACTTTTACTCTTGACCTTCTTTTAGACTTTCTTGATAATCCACCGCAACCTCTTGTTCCCGATACTAAAAATATTATTTCATTGGTAACAGTATGTTGATACCATTGGATAAAATTAGTGCTAAGAGTAGGAGTTATAGTAGCTCCAGGATTACCATTTGCTTCAGTTGCTAAAGTAGATATATACTCATTTGTAATTAAACTTGCACCTCCACCAACTTCTTGCTCACCGGTGTTTATCAAAGCTTGTATGTTTTGTCCGTTCCACCAATCTATTATATTATCATAGTCGTTGTTAGAAACTAATGTTAACTCTAAATTATATCTTCTTCTTTCACAGTTTCCGTTTCATTGACCAACACCATCTCTATTCCATTTAATTTTCAAAACGATTCTTGAACCTTGTGGAATATCAAAAGGTGTATAAACTCCGTTGGCATCGGGATCTCCACTCAAACCTTGATATTTTTCTATAGGATAATTTCCATTTAAAGCTGATGTTTGTTGTTGTCCTGGAGTTATCACGGGGTTTTCTCCCGTATCAATACTAAAAGTATTTACTCGCATTTTCATATATGTCCCTGCGGGTATGGGAACTAAAATATCGTCTCCATTGGAATCTTGTGCTCCCGTTGGGACTTCAATAAAATCTTCTGTTTGTGCTTCTTTTTCTAACACAGTTGCAAAAGCACATCTATTCAAAGGTCCGTCAGTATCAGCTTTTACTATATACCTATCTCCATCATTTACTTTATTTTGATTCTCTCCTTCTAATAAAAAGTAAGTATCATTTGTTGCGGGATCGGTAAAGAATATATTACTATAAATGGTTTCATAAGTTTCTCTATCGGGTTTAATACAAAACTTATATCTTTTCGCCCATTTAGGAGGTCTTTGCGTAACGGGTATAGTAACAATTAAATTGTTCTTAGTTTCAGAGTTTGCACAAGGAATATGAACTGAATTGTTTTCACTAACTAAAGCAGTTGTTGCTCTATTATATTCATCCATATATATTATACCAACCTCATAATCTCTATTACTGTGTAAGCTTCTAGCGTTGGCAACTTCTTGAAAAGTAACTTCAGCAAATGTCCATTCGTAATATTAATAAACTGTATCTCCTATTAGAGTAGGATCGTCTACAAACTTCATTGCAATTAATTGAATACCTATTTCAGTTGAACCAGGTGTTGTCTCTATAAACAAAGGTTCATTTGATCCATTTATACCACTTTCTACTTTTGTAAAACTTGGATTTTGGTTTGCATCTAGCGTTTGAGGTATCGCACAATTTACAATGTCAGTCCAAGTGTTTCCATCACAAGATGTTTCAGCGTTTGGATCTGCGTCATAAACAGGTTTTATATTCGTAGCTATACCAACTGCTTCTTGAAATTCTACGGATGTAGCTAAATCATAAACTGATGCGTAATTGTTAATTAATATAAAACTTAATTCTACCTGAACATTAACTGTGGTTTCACTTGGTGCGGGTGTTCCGCTAAACAAACTATGTGTAAAACGAGCATCAATCGTAATAGAAGCTCCTTGCACTAAGTCCACCCCCGCTAAATCAATCTTTAACATAGAATCACTAATAGTTTGTGTTGAACCATAAGTGTATGTACCCACATCAAAACTGTCGGGTATTTCAGTAAAACCAATTAACTCAGCATTTAACCTTGCAAAATAATCAAACCTAACGGGACTATTAAACTCATCAATTAAATCATAATTATCTTCATAATTACCATATATTAATCTGTTGCCCATAAGTGTTAAAGCTTGAGCTTTCAAAGGAACATTATCATATAATCTTAATGTTTCACTCTCGGGTAAAATTGTAAAGATTTTACTGTTCTGAAAAGTATAAGTATATTCTGTATCGTCTGCGTAACCTAAATCTTCTTTATTTAGTTTTTCTATAACCTTAATTGTTGGGTTATCATTTTCTTTAAACAACAAGTCAATTCCTTTAACTAAAGGACCTCCTGAATTAAAAGTAATAATTGCAGTATTAAATATATTTATCATACCCTCGTTCAGAGCAGTATTTGCTGCGTAACCAAAAGCTCCTGTAGAAAACGCTACTTCGGTAAACTGTGATGTGGCAGAATAAGAATCATTTTCGTATTCATACCTATAAGCAAAACAAATTAGTCTTTCTTCTAAAAAGTTTTCTTGCCCCGCTAATCTAGTAAGTTCAATAGAAGGTGCTTCAATAGGTGGTTTTTTAACAACTAAAATGGTTTCAGCTAGTAGCTCGGGATTACCATCTCCATCGGTTAATAATACTGTGTTGTTGGTAGTTGGATCAAGATAACTTCTTTTAACATTGATAAATCTTGGAGGATTCAAATTGTCTGTAAAGAACAATAAGTCCTCAACTTTTGTAACTCCCGTAATTAAAAAACTTGGATCAAAATTTAAAACTGTGTCTGCTTGATTTACACCACCATCATAAACTGAAATAATATGATATTCTAAAACAGATTGTGTAGTTTCAAAAGAAACAATCATATCACATTTACCCGTAGGACTAATAGCAGCAGGAGCACTAGGATCGTGAACAAACCAATAAATAGTTTCTTTCGCTCCATCTTCAAATGCACCAATACATTTTGCATTAGCACTCAAATCGATATTAAGAAACTTTAAGGCAGTTAAAACAGTATTACCTTTACTGTTCTCCACCGAACCTATTTCAGACTGCTCAGTAGAACCTAAACGAACATTAAGAGCATCTATATATTCTCCATTAGGCACAAGTCTTTCGTCAACAGACTTGTTCATTCTACCTTTTATAAAATTTCTTTGTACTTTAGTCATACTACTTTATCCACTTGTCCCTACCTCTTAAATTCATTAAAAGTCTGCCAGGATGTATATTACTTAATCTAATTTTTGCATTTCGTAACAATGCCGTTTTATTTTTTCTAGCTCTATTTACAACATACTCTTGAACACCAAACTTTGAATTTAAAATTGTATAAGTGATATAAGCATATACATATTCTTCAAATAATTTATTTACAGTTATTTTAGAATTGTCTCCGTTTTCCATTCCATCAGAAACATATTCTAGTATACAACTTTCATTCTTCATTAAAGAATCAAAATTTATAACTCCCGCTTTATTGTCAATTCTAAATGTAGGGTTTGCGTTTGCAGTTTCTGTATTTAAACCATATCTTGCACCTATCGGAAAATCAAAATACCAACACCCTTCAAATTCAAATCCTAATAGACCAAAATAAGGACTCAATCTATTAAGATAAATACTAGGTTTTTGGCCGGTAATTCTTGCTATATCTAGATCAGAAAACTGAGGACTTAATGCAGCTCCCGTATGGTCAAAAAGAATACGAGTGGTATTATCTTGTAGGTATGCTAATGATGAGTTTACTTGTATGTTTTCAGTCATTGGTCTTATAACACCATCTTTGTAATATGATATTCTAACCCAATTCACATAGTCGGAAGGAAGAATAAATCTACATTCTTCTCCAACAGTTAATTGTAAAACTTTAATTTCTTTGAAAGCGTCATAGTTTAATTCTTGAATCGCTCTTTTTGCGTGGAATAATATCTTATATCTTTCTTCATTATTAACCAATGTATGATTGTCTGCATACATTAATTGAAAGTTGGTTACAATATCTTCCAAACTCACATATTGATAAGATCCCCAATTAGCATCTTCGGGTTGATTTCCACCATTTTCGTAATATTGATATTGTGATATATAAGCCATAATTATTTCTCTTGTTGCATTTCTTGTGCCTCTTTACTACTTGAATACTGAACAACTTCAGATTCTCTAATCGACACACCCGCATACTGTAATATTTTCATTGTCAAATCAGTTTGATCATCAAGAGGTAATTCAAAGTCTTGATAGTCGGGTTGTGATTGACTAAACACGGGTTCTCCACCCGTAATCTCTATGTAGGTCCATTTAGGTGTTTTGGGAAATCTTATGTATTGACAAAGTACATCTCCCGGTTGAAAACCTACAACATTAAAATTACCAGGATATAAAGTAATTAAGCTGCCTTCCATAGTGTAAGCGGGATATAAATCTGAAGGAGCAGTTAATAAAGATTGGTTTAATAAAGTAATTTTGTTTTGATGAACTCTTTCTGCTTCTCTTAGATTACTACCACAAAGTATTTTATTTATAAAATAATAATTACTACCTGTGGTTGCCGTTGTAGGAACACTAAAAACGGCAGATCCTGGCAAACCTATTTGCGACAAAGTAGCACTTACTGAAAAAGTATCAATTACTTCCTCGTATCCTTTCTTTAAATCCGCATATCCCGTTCCCGACTGTCTTGCATTTTCTTTGTTTACTTGATAATTATATGCATAAAAATAATCTTCAAACAAATCAAGTTGAGCTTGTTCTGCGAAAAGATTAAAGTCTGAAGGAGAAATGTATCCGTAATTGTTTTTATTTAGTACGGCTAATACTGTATTTCTAACCTGGTTTATCATTTGAAATCTTTGTTACAAAGATAAACAAAAAAAAAAGAGGACTGTTTTTGAGTCCTCTTCTTAAACTTTCAATAACAATATTTTTATGAAATAGCCGTTATTGCTTGACTTAGAGTTACATCAATGGTTGCGTCAGTATAACCTTGTCCCCAAACAGTTACAATAGCAGCATTGACTGCCGCTATATCATCAGCAGTAAAAGGAGCTCCGCTTCCTGTTGCCGTGACTTTTTTGTCGTGATAATTGAAAACAAGATCTCCTAGATTGGAAGTTCCATCTACATATAATACATCAGCACCAAAATTGTAATCTCCGATAACTAAAAATTTATTCATAATTTCTAAGATTTAAAAGGTGAATGTAAAGGCGTTTACCGGTTCGCTTAATGCCGGTATACTATATAATACTTGTGTCCATTTCTGTTCTTGGGCATTTTTGATGACACCAAATACGATGTCTACATCAGCTTGGACTAATGCCGCAGCCGAAGCAAGTTTCACTTGAGAGCCACCATTATAGTCTATGACTATATCATCATTACCATCTAAATAGCACGATGCGATGTCTTTTAATGAAAATTGCTCTACTAATCCGCCATCAATGGCGATACTTGCATACTTATTCATAATTTAAAAAATTTTATGAGTTAATAAAAAACAAAGATACAATAAAATAAAATAACAAAAATGGGGGTAAAACCCCCACTCTCGTGAAAAACTTTATCTCCGATGTTTAATCATCTAAAAGCTTTTCAAGTAGTTTTAATGATTCTATACCATCATCACTTTGAAAATAAGATGCCGTTATAAAAGTAGGATCTTCTCCAAATGGAACTGTGAGTATTTTGGTTTTGTTTTTTGGTAAATTAAACCACACTTCTTTTTTATTGTTTCTCCATTTTATTAATCCTTTAGAAATAAACATCTCTACTTTAGATTGTAACTTTAACATTGGATCATTTAATAGTTTTAAAAACTGATCAGGATTTCTACGAGCAAAAACTAAAACATCTCTTTTCATTTCCTTTGTTGTCAAAGTGTCGGGATCTTGACCAAACACCGCTCTTACAATATGTTCTAGTTGTTCTATGTTTAAATTTTTAGCTTCAATCAAAGCATCAATCTCTACATTCATATTGTCTAGTTCTTGAGCTGCATCTTTCTCTAAATTAACCTCTACAAATCGATGTCCGTTTTGCGGATGTAAAGCAAGAAACTTTTGTAAAACTTGATTGGTTTTAGGAACTCTTAAAAAACCATCTTCGAAGATTATAGGTTCAACTATAGCGTTGCCATCTTGTTCATCTTCAAATATTGATTTTTGATTTCGAGCATATCGTAATGCTCTTTGGTTTCCTGTCTCCTCGTCAAACCACAATAAAGGGTATCTTCGAGTATGTCTAGTTGGCAGCATAAAAGAAAGAGGTGCTGCATCTCTTGTTAGTTTGTAGATCTTGTCTACATATTTTTGATTTTTTTTCATTAGATTAAATTTTATAAAATTAAAATAAAGAACAGAGTCCCCGAAGGGACTCTACTCTTATTAAGTAATACTTAGTCTTGGAAAATGAAAAAGTTATTCGCACCTAAAGTACAAACTGCTCTTTCAGATAAAAAGTTCACTTGCATTGCATCTACATCAGATGTAGCTGCACCACCCGCTGAACCCGTGATCCAAGTTTTGTATCTTCTATCCTCCGTTTCAGAAGCTCTATATCTTACATGAAGGAAAGGTCTCTTAGCATTTTTACCTAAGATTTGGTCATATACAGTTGTTGATCCCGCAGGGACTAACAATCCGTTAATGTTCCCTGAAGAAGATGGTAACCCACCTCTCATTGTAGGATCATTTAAATATTTCCAATCAGATTTGTAAAAGTCATAACCTCTACGGAATCCTGAGAAACCTAAATTTAAAGCCATTTCCTCATCGTTGTCGAATAGACCATAAGATGTTCCACCCGCTCCATATGAGTTTTGAGCCGCTAACATATCGTCAATATCGAATCCGAAATCTCTGTCAACAAAGATTACATTTTCTTCAATTGCACCTTGAGCATCTAATCTGCTAATAATTGCATCAAAGTCAGCTAATGCTGCGGGGTTTCCACCGCTCCATACATTACCTCTTTGTTGCACAACATAGAAGATACCTTCAGATCCTTTGTTACCAATGTCTCCACCTGCTGCTGCTGCTCCCGAACCTACTTCAGCGGGAACTGCTTCAATCATAGATGTTTCTAGGTAATCGTCAAATCTAAGTCTAGTTTCGTGCTCAGATTTTAAATACCATAGGTAACCTGTTGCTCCATCTTCAGTTGTTATTTCAATCCATCCAATTTGTGCCATATCAGAACCACTTACTTCGTAAGTATCTTTTAATATGATTGGAGTATTTTCAAAGATGAAATCATCAGCTTCTAAAGAACCTTGCATTCCTTTAGTTCCTTTTTTGAATTCTGAACCATAAATGAAACACTCGGCTACACCAACTGCTACACCCGCTGCTGCTGCGTTACCTGAGTAACCATTAGCGTTGTAGAATTCTACTGTAAACTGATTGTTAGCTACATCAACTGCACTAACAATACCTTTAAACTCTCCTAGAGGAGCAGTTTTGTTAGCGATTACAAGAGTTTGTCCAACTCTAATTGCGATTTGTACTGTAGCACCCGAACCTGGTTGTACTGTTGAGTTAGCGGGATTTAGCACATCGTTAACTTGAAACACAACTGTTCCTTGATTAACTTGTGCACCACCCACTACACCTAATTCGGTATACTTAGTATGTAACCTTCCTTGCTCTGCCCATTTGATAAGGTCTGAGTTAGAAGGCATTTCAGCTCCTACTAATCGTAAGAAAGAGCTAATTGTTCTATTCCCGTATCTTTCGAATTCTTTTTCGTAAGTGTCGGGAAGGTACTGATTTAAGAAATTAAAATCAGTAATATAATTGCTGATTAACGGAGTTTGGTGCGAACTTGGTTGCAACGCAAAACCCGGTACAGCTTGTACTGAACCTGCCATAATTATTTACTTTTAAAAATTTATTTACTTTTTTTTATACTTCTAATTCTAAGTCCTCTTCCGCTATCAGCGTTCAAAGACTTAAACTTTGTACCCCCTTTAGATGTTACTTCGGGTGTGCTACGAGTAGTCATATTTATATTTTTCATTTTCTTCGTAACATCCTCAGTCGCATCCGATTTGCCTTGCTCATAAAAGAACTCAGCAAACTTTTGAGGATTCATCGCAAGTGCTAAAGCAGTATGATAACCTTTTGCATTGTTTAAAACACCACTCTCATCTGTGAACTGTTCAGTCCATTTAGATGGATTTAAATGTGCGTTTTTCAACTCTGCAAACGATCCTGGATTATACATTAATTGTTTTTCCCCTACCTTGAACTCAAAACCTTTGAATTCGGGATTAAAAAAATTAGATGTTTGCTCCTTATAGACCTCGCTTTTTCTTTGTGCTAAGTCTGATCTACTTTTGGCATCTGCTAAATATTGGTTATATGCTTCAATTTCTTTTTCTGAAACAGATGAAGGGGCAGGTTCGCTTGACTCAAGCGGTTGCTTGTACTTCTCTTGCATATCAGTAAAATACTTTTTGGCTTTACCAATAATTTTTTTCTTTTTGATTTTTAGTTTCTTAGCTTCGCTTTCTTCTAAATCATCAGATATATGATAATCTTCCATCAAAACTGAAATATCATCATCATCTAATCCTTCTTCAGTCGCTTTAAAATAATCTCTAAGCAAACTATCGGGATCAACATCATTATAGTCTTTTTGCAAAGCCACATAATCTTGAATGCTTCTTCCCGTTTCTCTTTTGAATTTAAAATATGATGCAACATCTTCAGGTAACTCTTCTGCGGTTTCCCTTTCTTGCATCAATTCATCAAAAGATTCAATCTTTTTTCCGTATCGTTTTCCAATATATGAAAGAACATCTTCCTCACTTAACTCTGAGGAGGGAGTTGTTTCTTGTGCTTCGTCTTTCGACTGTACGCTTTCTTGCTCTTGTGTGGTGGTGGTACTCTCATTGCTTGTATCCACTCGCTCCACTTCAGCACTACTTTTTCCATCTTCAAATTTTTCCTCGTGCTTTTCGAGCAATTCTTTTTCAACTTCTTGAACCGATTTGCTTTCGCCTGGTTCAACTGCTTTTACTTTTAATTCCATATTGATTTAATTAAATTTTGTTTATACAAAGATAATACAAAATCTAATATATTTTTTGGGGGTTATCTTGGATCAAATTCTGCTAAATCAAAACCATCTAAACTATCTTCATTCGACTCAAACTGTTGAGGTGGTAAATTGTTTTTACGCTGAATTATCAATCTAGATTGTTCGGTGTTAGCTTGACTAATTCTTTTTGATTTAGATGACTCTCTTTGTAGTTCTCGTTGTGCTAAAGCTTTTTCTGAAATCTCTCTTAGTTGTTGATTGTAACTAAACTCTTCTGCCATCAACTGACTTTTTAATTTAGCTTCAGTATTCATCTTCTCTATCTCAAATGCTATTTCAGCTTGTTTCAACTGCATTTTACCTTGCATTTCAGATTGTTGTTTTTGCTGCTCCATCTGAGCTTGAATCTGTTGTTTCTGAATTGACTGTTGGTGTTGCATTGCTTGTTGTTGCATTTGCATCTTTTCTTTTCTTTCCATCAAAGACTTTCGTTTTACTTTAAGTAACTGATTCGCTAACTTCAAGTTTTTGATTTCTCTAATGTCAATAGCATCTTCTAAATTTATATCTCCTTGTTTTAACGCAGTTTGAATATTTGCTTCAAGTTGAGCTTTTTCTTCTTCATCGGGAGATACTTCTATAAATATACCAAAGTCATATATATATAAGTCTGATATTTCGTGTAAAATACTTACATTATATTTTCCAATAGCATTGGCAAAGTCATCTTTAAAATCTGCATATTCTAAAATATCTGCAACTCTGTAAGTCAAAGCTTCAGCTAGGGTTCTAAAAAGATATAATGAACCATCAAGTATATGTCGAGTTGCTACATTTGAATTCAAAGCAGCAAGTTTTTGTAAACCAACTAAAGAGTTTGGATCGGGAGTGGAAGCATCTCTTGCTTCGTTAAGTCCCGTAACTTGCCTAATCATATTTAGATAATGATTATAATTACTAATTAACATTTGGGTTTTACTTGCTCCTGAACTTGACTGAAGCTCTTTGATAGGAACTCTTCCTTGATTAAAGTCTCCATCTTGTGTGTAACTTCTACCAATTACACTACCTGTTTGAAAATATAATCGTAAAGCATCTTCGGGATTGTAAGCATTACCCGTTCCTAAGTCAACTTCATTTAAGCCGTCTGCATCTATAAATACTCCATCGGGAACAACTCTTGCTATAACTTGTTGAAGCTTCAAGTGTGTAATTTGTATTAAGTCTGCAAAAGGAATCATTCGTCTTGTAAGAGATTCGATTACTCCTTTATACATTCTAGGTGCTACTGCAACATAGTTTGGCATAGCGTGTTGTTGTGCAGATTTTGGTCTAACCATATTTTTGGCTAACTCCCATTTGAGTATTATGTTTGTTCCCATAACCATAACACCTTCATACCACACATCTATAGTTTTTTCAAACTTTTCAAACTTACCCTCTTCCATCATTTCTACAGGTGGGTTGAATGTATCATCCTTTTCTATGACTTTACTTCGACCATCATCTAATATCTTTTTTTTATAAACCATTTTTTTAGTGGTTTTATAATTAAAATACATTAAAGTACAAGTGTCTCGATAAAATATATCGTTCTCATAAAACTGAGCCGTGTTGTAATAATCATACCAACTTTGGCTATACTGACTTATTTTTTCTAAATCCTCTCTTGTGAGTTCCGGATCTATCTTTAATAATTCAGTAATAGGTAGGGTTTTGATTTCTCCCCAATAAAAACAATCTTTAAAATGTGGATCTTCTGTATAACTGTAAACGATGTTAGCGGGATCTACATATTTGACTTCTACTCCCGCTCCTGGTAAAAACTCGTGTTTTGCACAAGCTATTCCTAAAACAGTTAAATCATAGTCAAGTCTTTTTCTAATATCAATATAATGATTCTCTTCAAATATTGTGTTTATAGCTTCTTCTTCTGCTATTTCTATTGCAGGTTTGTAATTTAACTGCATATACAAACTCATTTCTTCGTCTGTTTCAGGTAAATCATCGGGGTTCATAATAAAAGGATTTGCACCTGTTTTATCTTTGATAGTGGTTAAAACATCTTTAGCCGCCATTTGCCCCTCAATAATATCTTGATATTTACTTCTTTTAGCTTGAGACATTGCGTCTTGAGCATATGCTTTGACTTCAAACAAACGATCATTCATTCCGTTTACTACTATGTCAACAAACTTGGGAATAATAGGTACGGGTGTCCAATCTAAATTTAAATAACTTAAATCTCCATCAATCGCTAATTCGTTTTTGTATTTACCTATAGGTTGTTCTCCTCTCGCATATAACCTTAGACGATAAAAATCTCTCCATTGATTATAATATCTGCATTGGTTTCCATCTTTTTTAAACCATTCGTATTGAATCGCCTGACCAATTTGCAGTCCAAATTCGGGTGTTTCTTTCTCTGCATCAGAAACAAACTGACTAGGAAAACCTACAGATGAAATGTTTATTTTTATATCTTTCATCTATTAATTATTTCGCTATAAATTCCCTTGTTATTATACCTTGCAAAGTTAACAATTAAATTTGATTGTTTTTTTTGTGGTAAATACTTATGTTTTTGATTAGCCATAATAGCTAAACCCGTACTAATCGAAGCATCATATTTAGTTCTACTAGATATATCAAACTTTGCCCAATCCTCTAAAGTTCTGTTAAAAGGCATAAAACCCATTTGTTCTCCATTCAAACCAATATGGTTTTCTATATACGATTCTATTGCTGCTGCGTGAGCTTGTTTTACATCTTCGCTAGAGTTGGGTATACCGCCTAACTCTCTTTCTGTTTTAGATAATCTATTATAATGTTTGTCAGGTCTGTTTATACAATAGTGTCTATATCCTCGATTTTTAAAATGATATAGCAATCTAGGTTTGTTGTTTTCAATTAGAATCGGCATACCATAAAACACACAAGCCATCAATACTTCTTCGAAAAATATTTCAGCAGTTTGTGGTCGTGCAATATATTCTAGAAAAAACTCATTGCTAGGAGCATCATCCATATTAAATTTAGTCAATCCGTGTAATGAACCATTAGATCCTCTACCACCTACAGTTCCCGATATATCATAACTATCACATCCGAAAGAACCGAGATGGTCATTACCTGGATGTTTGTTGTTTTGTTTTTTTACAAATCTATTTTGTAGATTACTTTTCGGAATCCAACTAACTAAAAACCTTCCGCTTGGATTGGGAGTCCAAACAACTTCTGAGTCTTTTACTCCATCTTTCCAATAAAACGAACCTTTAGTTAAATGATGTTCTAATATTAAAGAATCATTGTAATCTATTTGTTGATATATTTTAGTTAAATTAAATATAGAAGCTTTACTTTCATCTCTAAAAGCGTGTGATTCTGATCTTGGAAACTGTCTATAATATTCATTCAAAGCATCGGGATCATTTTTTAGTGACTCTACTTCAGCATTCCAATACTCAATTACTTCTTCATTTGGCATTCCATATTCATCAATATACCCTTCAAAGTTCCACTCCATTGGAATAAATAAATTATATAATCCACTTTTAGTCTGTCCATTTGCATTTCTTTTACTTGGATTTGAATCAAGATATAATTGTTTAAATTCTGAACCGCCTTTATTTAATGCATTAGATGTTGAGCCCATCATACATTTACCAATTATTTTACTACCTAACCTCAAACAAGTTTTAGTTACTCTCCAATTGTTTAAAATATTATTTGGTTTCAACCATTTTCCGCTTTCATCGTGAACTAATAATAATAATTTTTCTCCATCATAAGAGTTATCATCTGTATTTTTCCAATCAATAGTAGTATCTAGTCCATATAACTCTTCATCAGATATATCATACATATTCTTTTTAGTTATTTTTGAAGCAGGTATTCTAAATGCTAGTTCTGATTTAGGTTTGTCCATACCATCTTGTATAGGTTTGAAAAAGAAAGGCAATCTACTAGATATAGGAACAACTTTATCTGTAAACATTTTTTTGGCATCTGAACCTGTTTTAGATAATATACCTACCCTTGAGTCTTTTGCTAGTGTTCCCGTATTTACACATTCTGAAGAACCCATATACGAAAATCCTGACCTTCTAATTTTTAAATACACAAGACCAAAGCACCTATTGTCTGCTTTACAAGCTTCCCAATATATATAAAAAACTCTGTTTGCTTCTCTAAATTCAGGATAACCCACATCAATGTTTGTCCATTGTAAATACATATAATGTGCACCCGTTATGTATGTAGGTTTGTTGTTGTTATAAAACCAATACCCTATATCTCTTCTATCAAACTCTTGTTCAATATAGTCTACCCATTTGTTTTTAAATTCATTTGGCATTGTATTCCATTGGAATATGGAATTTATTTTAGATAAAGGTTGAGGTTCTTTTTTTCTAACCCATTTATTTGTGTCTCTTTGAAGAGACTTTGGAGGTTTTGGTAAAGCAATTTTTAATCCATTTATTTCTATTATATCTCCTATTTCTCCTGTTTTAGATATAACTACAATATCGTATTTTGCATTGTATCCATAGAGCCAACTTTTGTTTCTGTTTTTGTTTGAAACAATATTCTTAGCAACAATATCTGTTATTGTTACATATAAACTATTTAGACCTTCTTTCTGCAAAACCTTGTTTAGTATCTATTTTTGTTTTTCCTTTTTCTGATATTTCAAGAATATTCTTTTCTTCTTCAATTTTGTTGACTATCTCAAACGCATCCATAATGCAAAGTTTTTTTGTTGCAGCAGCATTTTTTAATCTGTCTGCGGCTAAGTCATCTTGTGGATCAGCTTTGATTATTTCTTCTCGAGCAACTTTAACTAATTGTTCAACTGCTCGATACCCTGCGTTAATGATTTTTTCTTTTAAATCTTTTGAGTTCATTGTCATTTAATTTAATTGTAATTTGATGATCAAACATCCTATATAATTTTTCTCCATCTACTGTGAATTCGTATTTACTATCGGGTTGAAAACAAACTTTATCTCCTGGCAAAACTCCTTGACTAATCAGATAATCGTTTACATATTTCATTTTACCCATCAATGGTTCTTCACTAAATGGTTTATAAATATACGAATCTTCTGTTGGAATTGGTTTTACAAAACAATACCTATCGTGAGTATTCCAACCATCTTCGTTTTTATACATATAAAATTGATTGTGTTCTATAAAAAACAAATCGTCTTTGAAAAAACTTTTTCCGCTTTTTCTCTGACCATACATATCATTATAGAATTTAAATACATTATGATGAACAAGCAAAGTATCTCCAGGTTTTATTTTTCCTTTATAACCTAGAGGTGTTTCTTGAACGATAGCAAAACGATTTGAAAACTTGTGATCTTCTTCAGATGTGTTGACTATAAATTCACATCCTCCGATTGTTTTTGTGTTTGAATATCTTGTCCCACCCGTAGGTTTAACTATAAACAACTCGGGTGCTTTCATCAAAAATTAATATTGTATTCAATCGATATAGGCATACCGAAAAACTCTTTCCATAAAACTACAGTTTGATCATCTGTATTTTCAATATATATTTTAAATGAATCTTCATCCTTGTCGTGCTTGATTAGATGAACAAAATGACTGCCATTAAGAACCTCTTGACCTTTTAAATAATGCATTGCTCCTGACTTATAGTCAGGACCTAGTGAAATTTTTCTAATGTCCATTCAATTTAAATTTAAATTATGGAGTAATGTTTATTTTAAGAACTCCATTGGTATGATATAATCCTCCTACTGTAATTCCCGCTGCTGCTGCCGCTACATCATCTGCATAGTTTTGAGCGACCAACTGATCCATAAATATTATAGCATTACCTTGTGCTTGATTTTTATCAACAATATTGATAGCATTTGCTCTGTTACCAACACCATCTCCACATCCTACTTGAAATACTGTGCTTGATTGTCCGTTACCTAATGCAACATTATTTTTACCAAAAACCGCAGCGTTATTACCCGCAACCTCTAGGTTACTTCCATAAGCGATTGTGTTAGTAGCATTATAAGGATCTTTTAATTCTACTTGGTTACCTCCAAAAAACGCATTGTTTGCAAGAGTTCCCGCAGAGGGTTCTATAGATACACCTGATCCCGTTACTATACTTCTTTGAACAGGAACACCTTGTTGACCTACTATAGAGGTGTTGTTTCCTAAAGCTAAAACACCTTTAGCTTCTTGTAATGTTATTCCCGATTGACCTAACGCAAGAGAATTTTCAACATTATTTAAAGTTGCATTGTTTGGTCCTACAATATTCTCTTTTGCAGAAGTCAGATTGTTTGTTGTTACATCTCCTCCAAAAAGGTAATTATATTGACAATTAGTCCAATTAGCAGTTGATTTAGAATTTACCACAAAGTTATTGTTAGTCGGATTACCAAATGTTGTAGCCATTGTGACACCCGTACCATTTATAACAACATTGCTTTCATTGTCAGCTCCCGCTGATGTAAGACTTGTATTTGAAGAATTTATAACTAAATGCTTAGAAGAGTTTCCTGTTATATCATTAGGTTGATCATAGTTACTTGTAACAAATGTGCTTGAACTATT
>Ga0114925_10000205_pt1 | contig 23653 bp, 22 predicted proteins | sample SumtaG_2_FD_87287 | JGI IMG/M metagenome (GOLD analysis project Ga0114925, IMG submission 87287) | Deep subsurface microbial communities from Indian Ocean to uncover new lineages of life (NeLLi) - Sumatra_00607 metaG | ecosystem: Environmental > Aquatic > Marine > Oceanic > Sediment | place... | reverse complement strand
TGTGGCTCAGGCCGCACTAGTCTCAACCCCGGCGCGCCTTGTTGCCGGAGGGCCTAAGCGGACGGGCAAGCCCCTTATATTCTTTACTTTATATAGGATGTTCAATATAAAGTATAGGAGGACACGGAAATACAGGTCGGATGGGACCCAAATATATAGTACATTGAACGGCACCTTCTACCCGCCCCGCTATATAAAACGAGACAACCGCTTCGATATCATGTGCCAGAGAAAGGGTTGCTCTAGGATACCTCTGCAGATCGCCCGCGACGCGTCCGGTCAGGTTGTCAGCTGCTGCCGGGCGACGCCTTATAGGAACCCTATTGCGGGGTGGAGGAAGCAGCTCGACTGCAGTGGACTGGTTTGCCCTGTAGGGGTGCAAGACACCTATATACAAACAGTGGAGCTGCCCTACTCGGGGGCCGCGGGAAGCCTCGTGCCTCTACTGATGGCTGGCTGGACTGTGAGGGCCTCGGGCGTCACCGCGCAGGTCCTAGGTTCTGCGCCCAAAGAACCAGCACGGCAGGTAGTGCGTTTGCACATCACCGCAAGGCAAGATGGGTTCCGGTCAGGCCAGAGCGTGGACGTCTACGATGGAGCCATAGTCAGGGCCGCTGCGCCTATCCTTGTGGCAGGCCCGGTCGCCTCTACCGCCGATCCCAGCGCGATATGCCGCCGATGCGGAGGAAGTGGCTGCCCTGGAAGCAATAGCAAGGGCGAGCCGAATCCCTTCGTGAGCTGCTCAGGCTGCCCCAAAGGGGCCCGGGGGAACGTCTACGTGGATAACTTTGCGAAGAGCTGCGGATGCAACCCGTCTGCTTGCTATCTTCCGGTGATCAAGCGCACGCAGAACCGAAACGGCTACATAAACTACAAATACAACTACAGCAGCGAGCAATATCTCAACCGACGTTGCAGAACCCACGACCAGCTCGCCTTCAACTTCCAGTGCAATAGGCCTATCGACACGTCGCCCTACCCTGACTGCAGCAACAGCAACATTTTCCCCGCCGGGTGCGCAAATTGCACCACACCGGCCTGTGGGCCCAAGGGAAAACCGAGCCGTGCGCAGACAGGTGGGAGAACCGGCACGGCTGGGCATACAGACTACCTCCTGCCTAGCAAGCCTGACTGTTGGACCAATGCAGGTCCGACCGGCGCGCGCGAGGTCCGCTGTGGTATGCGGCGGACGTGCGCGGGCGTTTCTGTTTGCGACACGCGCAATACAAACTGTTGCGCAGTATACAAGCCAAATAATAGGACATTCAGCCAACAAGGGGCAGTATCTGGCGGCAGCCGCATCAACCGCCTCAAGTACCAAACGAAACTACGTGCGCAGACTGTTATCCTCCCGAACAACCTATACTCAATGACGGCGCGGCGGCCGGGACCGAAGGGTAAAGGGCACTCAGCGCTCGCCGGAAAAGTGAAGTCACAATTTCCCTTTAGGAACAGCGTCAACGGACAAATGCCCGTTTCTCTCTACCGGACCACCTTCCCCTGGTACAAGAGAGGTATATCGAAGCGGCTATATACGACTACGCGGAGGTAGGTCGGAGTTTTAATATGGGAAATAACAGAGATGGATGAAGTTGCAGTAGATATCCCGCCCCCTATGCAAGATATCGCCGTGGAACCACGGAGGTTAGGTCTCAGGCATGCGCGTTTCGCTATGCAAGCTATGCTCTCTTGCGGAATGATCGGGTTCAGCATGGCCCGTATCTTCACGCTCCCGGAGGGGGTGGATAGGAGCGTATACTTCAGTATCATGTCTGGAATCCTTGGCTTTTGGCTTCCCTCTCCTAAAGTCTCCAAAAAAAAGCGTTGAGACGCGTAGAAAATTGAACCTGGAATCGTCATGCCCGAGGAGGCAGAACGATTTAAACTTGCAAACATGCCTGTAAAACCCCTCGAGCAATATATTAAGTTTACAGGGAAAGGGAAGTTCGACAATGTCATTAAAAGAGCTGCAGCGATCGGAGCATATATAACCGACGAGCAAACCAAGGCCCATCGAACATGCCGCCTTATGCAGCACCACTGCTTCACACACACTATGAAGCACGGCGCAGTCTTCCTACAGTGCTGCCTTATAACGCAGCCAATCATGCGGGAGCTTGCCAAATCAAACCCCGACCTTGAGGTATTCGGTGACCTCGGCTGCGGCCGCTACTACAGGGAGGACGGAAAACTTAGCTTTAGCTATGAATATCTTAATGCTGCGGTTTCCAACGCTATGGAGGAGAGAAAGATCGTATTCATAATCTTTGATACGATGGACTATTGTGTGGATGAAAATAACGGTGCAAACCAGTATATAGCACACAGCACCACTGCCGTATTCATTCCGCGGAAAGCCTCGTATGACTGCTTCTACGTGAACTCCCATGGACGGGACCTGCAGAGGGCCATGGGGTTTGACGTTATCTGCTCGAAGCGACGTCTCCGGCGGCACCGTTACAAGAAGCCCGCCGATGTCATCTTTATGAGAGGCCTCTGTGACCATTTACAGTCATATCGGGCACTGAGAGGCGATGGAAACGAGACGATTTGTTACGATGGCACCGCAAGATACACGTATCTCGGTGCTGATCTCCAAGCAGGCGATAACAAAGGCATCTGCTTCGCTTTCCCCTTTATCCTGTGGTACTACTTCGGTCTCTACTATAGTCAGGCGCGGACCATCGAGACCAATTTCGGCAGGCTAACTGTTCCGCGCGGCAGTACCTTGCTCAAACAGGGGCGGCTGGGGGAGTTCATCGAGGCCTGCTTCCTTGACTTCTACCCGGACAGGAGGGCTGTTCTGGTAAGGGCAACGGGAGAAGACAGGGCGAAGGCGACCGACGAACTGGAAACGAGTATCGCTGCCGGCGGCATACGCTTCACGAAGGCGGTAAGCAGGGCACTCGTAGGATTTATGTCACAATCCTTCTTTAAGGAGCGCGTATAGAGAGAAGGAAAGGTTTTAGGCGTGTTGCGCCGCCATCAAGGTACTAAACCTCCACCTTCTTGGCAATGATGATAGGAACAATATTATCTGAGGCGGCAAGCGCTAACTTGGCGTTCATGAGCTTTCTTTTCGCCTTCCACAGGTTTGCGCGGCGCCTCCAGTGCTCGGCGCATACCTCGCGGTTTGTCTTGCCGGACGCGGACGCAGCCCTCCATTCTTTGTTTTTTCGCGCCTGCGCTTTGATACGTTTTTCCATTGATCTCAAGCGTTCTACGGCTTTTTTGAGCGGCAGCGGCGCCACCTTCCGCCGCGCGTGGTGGCGAAGCCTCTTATAGTTCTCCCAGCGGTGGTGGTATGCAGCGGCGGCCCCATAGTACCCCCTGGATCCGTCCCCGGCGTTAACGCCGGGATTGTTGCACAAGGGGCAAGTGTTGTGCCCTGCTCTCCACCACTGCATGACGCAGTTCGTATGGAAAATATGGGAACACTCTGGCACTGTATAAAGGTCACCCTCCAGATCTTCGTGGCAAATCGCACAGATATCCATTTGGGTATACTGTGTGAGCCCTTTTTATGTCCTTTGAGGCGCGGAGGGGGCATCGGGTCGCTAGAAAGCCCTCCGACGGGCGGCATTTACAAAAATATTGCCTGAGGGCGCGTTTCTATTGTGCGGTATTTTGTTTTTTACACACCAGGCGATACATTTCTGAATATTCTTTCCCTTCTGCTGCTGGTATCTCTCACTCTTTCTCTCCCTGTTCTCGATGAAACGGAGAGTAGCCAGGATGTTCTCAATCTGTTGCTGGCCGAGAATGGCATTCACTTCCTCCACTGCCATCACGTAACGCCGCGGGATAGGACAGCTCAAGAACCCTGCGATCCTGAGGTCCTTGGTATTGCTGTTGTTCAGGACGTGCATGATGGACAAGAGACGCCGGCATATATCCATATTATCGCCGGACTTGAAGTTTTTGCATATAACATACTTCTCTGAGTTTGCGTGACGGCTGGTATTTGGCTTGAGGATATATACGTTCCTGTAGAAGCTAGAGAGAATATACAGGATATCGAGCGACGCCCTCAGGAAGGTATCAAAAATTTTTAGGATGAAGGTTCCACCGGGGGCTTGCATACCAATAGCATAAGCGACTTGTGAGAACACCAACCTGAGCGCCACAGACTCCTGGCTGCTGAAGTCAGTCGAAAAGTCGAACCCACCATCACCAGTGATTAGGTCCATCGACCCTTTGTACTTTTCAAGGCAGTACACGTAGTTTGCGGGCTCGTAGAGGTCGCCGTCCCCCGTCTCTCCTTTCTCAATGACAACCTGTGGATTTCTCCTCAGGAAAGCCTCTGTCTTCTTCCAGCCTGGCACATTGTGATCGTTATCGCTGACTAGCGTCATGCCGTGATAGACGTCGGCATCGCAGCTACGGAGGTGTGTCATGGCCTCAATGAAGCCGCCAGGTCCCTCCGCCAGGTGAAAGCTCCTGATAGAGCGCATAGGCCATTTCCGGAACACGTCCAGCACGTTGCAGATCTCGACGAGTTTGTAAAAAGCGCGCGACAAAGGCTTGAGTTTACTTATCGCATATTTTCCATGAGGAAGAACAGTGTGGATGTACTCGTACGGGTTCGTAACCTTCTTGGCGCTGTCCCACTCATCCGCTGTCCCGCTGATCCTGCGCTTTACCCGCCCCAGGTACTTGGAGAGGCTGCGACTTATGAAGTTCTGCTGCCCATCGTCAGCAAATCTTATCGTTACGGCCTCATGCTTGAGGCCCTTACATACGCTAGCCAAGTGGTAGTACGTCATGTTGCCTGTACATACAGCCGCCCGTTTATACTGATTTCATCTTCAAGTCTTGACGCGCACCTTGCCCCGTCTCCGCACGACCTTTACTGCTGGTGGGGCCGCCTTCGGGCGGAGACTGATCTTCCGTCCCAGCTTCCTGATCCGTGGCCGCTGGCCTTCCACGGCCGCCGCGACGCCGCTCAGGCCCGCACTAGCGGCCTCGTCGTCGTCTACCACTCCTTCCGGCAGCCCCGTGAGGGCGCGTTCGACCGCGGCTGCGTCGACATCACGGACCTTCTTGAAAACGAAGTAGCGGTTCAGGAAAGAGATACGCTTCTCGTCAGGCGTCATAGCGAGGGCGCTGCCGACGTCAGAGATCCGTACGCGGCTGGCTGCCACGTCGTCCTCCAGATCATTGTAAAGGCCCTGGAATGTGCCGAGCGGTCCCGGGAGCCCCAGAGCCTTGGCCTCAGCGGCGGTAGGGAGGACAAATCCGTAGTCCTCCATTAGACGGACGAGGTAGTCGTAGTTGACCAGATATTCGGGAAATACCTTATTGATTGACTCCTGATAGACATCAATACGGTAGCCCAGGCATGAGGCGTCATTCTTGAAGTCGTCCGCGGTGTACTGTTTGGTCACACCCCAGATCTTCTGCCCTCCTTGGACGATGGAGATGCCTTCGCCTACAGCTTTGCTTTCTAGCTGCCTGAAGACGGTTCTTCCGTCGTAGCTTGTCCCGATGAAGTAACCGCCCACGCGGCAGCATTCGGCGACATTCCGCAGGAAGCCGGCCAAGGTCTGTCGGTTCTTGAAGAAGTAGTGGATCGAGAATTGGTTCGAGACGACGTCGAACCCATCCTTGCCAACGCCAAACTGTCGTGCAACGCCTTTGCCGAGGCTCGCCTCGCTGTTCACACCTTCCCCGAATACGGCACGTATTATCTTCCTTCCTGTCTCCCCACTTGCGGCCTGGCCCGAGCGTATGTTCAAGGCGCTGTTCGCGGCCACGAAGAGAGCGGACGGGATGGACTTGTAGCGGCGACGGAAGTTCAGGTACCGGGCGCAGGCCCCATCGAGCCGATTGCGAATATTGTCCTTGGAGATGTCCAGCCCGAAGACAAAGGCGAGGCCAGCAGCCATCCACTTCGGGAAATCGCCAGCCTTCCCCACCGTCATATCAATCAGGTTCCCTCCACGTCGTGACACTGCCAGAATCAGCCGCCTCTTCACGAAGAGGTTGTGAAAGTTCCTCAGTGCTCGGGTCTTGGTCTCCCTGCCACGTCGGTTGTAGTAGATGTCCGCTCCCGCCAGGTCCGTGGGGATGCCGCGGCCTGTCGAAATCATCGCCGACGTCACCGGGTTGTGGATGGAGCGCCATACGCTTTGTGCCACATGGTAGGCATTCCCGTAGTTCCGCTTTCCAGACCTAAACTCTGCCGTTTTCAGCTTGCGCACCCTGATGGGTATCCACTGCCAGAATGGTTTGGCGGTTGCGTCAAACCTAAACTCGACAATTGTCCTATCCCCGAACGACTCAGTGCGATCTTCAATCAGCATGTGTTGGCCGTCGCCTGACCTCTCAAGCGCCACATTGGCCAAGTAGCCGGGGTAATCCGGTGTAGGATCCGAGGGATAGAAGGGAACGGGCTTGTAGCTCCCATCTTCACCGCTGGAGGTAGGCACTTTATCCTCGATCACATCTCTGCATGGGTCAAGGAAGCCGTGACGCCGCTCGTCGAATCCGACGCGCAACACCAGCGTTTTGTACTGAGTGAGTTGCGTGCCAATCTGCAGATTCTGGCCGTCCTGAAACACATTCCCGACGAACTCCTCGCCGTCCTCCTTTCGCTTGGTTGTGACAAGGAAATCGATAGTATTGAATTCGGGGGGCTTCCACTTCAGGGACCATGCCCACGTCTTCTTCGTCGGCGGAGGCGCACGGCCCACAGTGGCCGATCCAACAGCCTTGTCCGCCGGCGTGAATATCAGTCCATCTGTCTCGTAAGTAAACAGCCCGTCGTCTTTCTTGCGCAGGATCGCCGCACAGTTGGAGAAGACCTCCGGCCCGGACGAGACATAGAATGTTTTCGTCTGCACATGTAACGGCGGGCTATGCCCTACTACACCCTTGAACACCGCTTCGGAGAGAGCCGCACTCAGCTGTGGCAGCCGGTACACACCTTTCTTCTCCTCAGGCTCCTCGGACGGGACTTCGCAGAAGGGCAGGGCACGCAAGTCCTTCATGCCCAGGTAATAGATGTCGAACGCCAAGTAATGGTTGATGAATTTGCCGTACTTGTCGTGCAATACATGCTCGCCATCTATGATGGTGCCGTGGAGCTTCTTCGTCTCGCACACCATGCCCGTGAACTGGACCTTCATATTTACGTCTATCAGGTAGACCCTCCCTCCCCGCGGTATCATGAGAAGCTTCCTGATACCGTCGGCCTTATCAGTGACCGTGTAGGGCAGTCGGATGTTGGGAGAGCGCGAGTCCTTGTCGAGCGGCGCTACGTTAGGGAGCTCAAGCGACACCGAGGAGGGGCCTACGAAATCGCGGCTCCTGAGTCGCCGGGCATCGTGTTTCCCGGGCCCACGGGTAATCCCCAGATAGTCTCTGAGCGCATTCTCCTGTTCCGCATAGGAGACCGGGTAGTTGGTGCCCTGTAGGGCCGACAATACCGTCTTTATCGCGCGTCGGAGTGACTGTGTAACGTCGCCCGAGGGGGCCGGGGGCGTTGTTGCGCTGTCGAGTTCGATCTCGATCTCGTAGGTAACAGGATTTCCGAAGAGACCAGACTCCTTCACACGGAACTCTGGTATGAGGTGGCCTCCGCGTGCCTTGGAGCTCCTGACCATACTGCAATCTACCTTCAGCGGGTAATCAGGATGGACAAAGGTGAAACGTTTCAAGAGGCGGAAAACCTTCTTACTGTCCTTCCATCCGGAAAGCGTATCGCGGACAATCTTAAATGTCGGCCGCAGCGGGTTCTCCTCCTTGTAGTTTACCCGGAACTGAAAGTCGTGAAAGTCGAGAGGCCGCAAACGCCCTTTGGGGCCGTCCTTTGGTTTCTTGGCCGTGAAGGATACGTAGGGAGGAGGGCTATTTGTATCGAAACTGTCGGTGCGGCAGTACGCTTGTATATTCCGGAGCCCCTTGATGGTTGTGCGGACCGCCGAGAGGCGCGTATCACCGCCCGATGTCGTGTACTCGCCCCTTATGTTCATATGGTAGGCCCCACCCTCCTCGACAGCCTTGAAGTCAAGCGACTTAAGTTTGGCGACCACGTTGTCGAAATCTATCTGCGTAATGGGATTCCAGTGCTTCGTGCCGAATCTGACCTCTAGTTCGTCGCTCGAGGAGGGAGAGGCCAAGTACAGCTTCACATATTGGTTGAGCTGCTCGGAAGTACCCTGTGGGGGCATTAATATATAGTTAACTGTAGATTATTTTATACCTTTATTCAATTTTATACTCGCTCTTGTATTGCTGCATACATGCGCTTCTTTGTGTACGCTTTGCCCTCCGCTCCCACGCATGCGAGGCAAAGTTTTTTGCAGATATCTCTCAGCTCTGCCACCTTGTAGCCCGAAAGAGCGCGCAATGGGCGTGTGACGTCAGTTACAGTCCAGAGTCCCTCCCGCAATTCGCTACACTTCTTCTCTCTGACCGCAGTATCCGACAGGTCCACGCCATATCTTTCGCCAGTTGCCTGCACAATCTGTGCTGTCCCTGTGCCTTCTAGCGATTGCACCATGCGCCCAAGCACCACGCAAACCTTATGGCGATGAAGGGCGCAGAGGCATAAGAAAGTCTTGAGTGATATTCGCTTCGCGGTTACCAGTTCTTCCTCGAGCTGCTGCTTCTTCCACTTCAAGGTGCATCCGGATTGGGCTGCAAGAAACTTGAGATCGGCAGCACGCAGCTCCGTCACTAGTTCAATCTTGACCCTTTTCTCCTCAACAAAGCTTTTGTCTTTCACAGTCTCGTAGGCGAACCTGCCGTTCTGCATGATGTAGAAGCACCAGAACAGCGTGTCGCGCTGTCCGGGCGTGAATACTGCCTCTCCAGCTGCGCATGGGCTCGGGGAAGGCGGCGCCGGCGCGGATGGCTGCCCGCGACTCGAGGCGCGGCGAGGACAGCCCAGCCGAGCGGCCGCGATCCGTGCTATATTGCCTGATGTCAAGCGAAAATCATGTATTCCTTTGTGCAATACAGGATTAGACATATCTGACTAGACTGCCGCCTTGCCTTTATCTCCTTTGTCGTAGAATTTCTGCTGGTACTTCTTCTTCAATGCCTCTGCCTTGCCTAACTGCTTCTCTTGCATGTGCACATAGTCGATGTAGTCTTGGAGTTCGGCAATCGCCTCCTGGGGCAGCAATGTGAGGTTCACGAAGCTACCGTTTGCATTCTCCGTGCATGGAACCTCCCTCCTGACCAATATATTGAGGATAAAAATCTGATGGATTCTCTCCATAGCCTCAATTGTGTCGCGCAGCTTCGCAAGATTGTCCATGATCCTATATATCTTTTCAGAGCAACATCTAAGTATTTTTGTTGATCACAATTCTGCCCCTCTTGTGACGGCGCACGCGGACCGGCTTTCCCGCGAGCTCGGCGATGATCGATATGAACGTGTCGTTCAATTCATAGCGGATGCCCACGACCCTGACATCCAGTGTGTCACCCTCCTGGATGCTTGAGAAGTCCGCGCTCTTATGGTGATGATCACGCGCCACGAATATGACAACCGGCGACTGTCTCTCAGCTGTCTCGGCGCGTATGCCGGCCTTGGTAACATTACGCGCTATGCAGCTTATGCGCATCCCCTCTACAGGCCGGCATACCTGGCACTCAAAGACCACAGAGAACACGACATCGTTCCCAGACACCAACCCGGCGGAGAACGTGGTGAGCGACACAGTCCCCGGCTTGACGAACCCTTCCTTGGCGCACCTCCCCTCGAGATCGCCCTCAAGCTGCCTTTGTATATTCTCCTTAATATTACCCCCTACCTGCTGAATAGGGATCCTGACCGTTCTTGTAATGATATTCTTCATATATATACCGTCCTTTCTTCTTCGCCGTCTGATTCCCGTGGGCACCTCCCTGGCTGAGGGCATGGAGGCCATCTTATATAGTCCTTATATATAATCTTAAAACCCTTATTCAATTTATCTGCCCGCCTTGGCCAGGTTGTTTACTGAAGCCTCCACGGAAGAGAAAAACCACCGCTTGCCTCTCTCTCGTCTTTCGTCATATGTCCGATAGATGAGCTCTCCCTCGGCGCAGAGTTGAAGGGAGCTTATCCGGACGCGGCGAGCCTTCCCACCCTTTACCTCCTGGATGATGTCGGCCTTCTTAGCATCGTATATTCCGACTACCGTGCTTTTCTCAAGCCGGTATTTCGGAGAGCCGCCGCGGAGGCCCAGAGCCTCGTTTATTCTGCTGGCAAGGACCCTCTTGCCCTCTCCGCGGTCGCAGCGCTGCCCCTTATTCGGACGTCCTGCCTTGCTCAATATGACGTCTTTCGTCTTGTAGACGATATAGTCTCGCCGAAAGGGTGCCATGAAGCCCACACGGCTGTTGAGCTCGGCGGTAGCAACGCGTAACTTGGCCATCAACTGAGTGCCGGCCGCCCCCAACCTGACCGCATGCGCCTTCTCGCCCCCTACCCAGGCACCATCTTTGAAAGCGAGGAAACGGTAAGGCTGTTTCTTGCCATCGATCTGGAAATCCGACACGGCAACCAGCCTGTCGCCGCCAACCGACACCATTGTGGCCTGGAAGAAGCGGCGCACAATCTCATGCAATTCGCTGTCCCCGCTCACGCTGAGGAGCACCTTCTTTTCCGGGAACCGCAAAACATCTATGAGGTGGAAGATGGCGTGCTGCACGAGCTGGGCCTCACTCCACTTATCGTAGGTCACCAAGCTCCGGATGGCCCACGCGGCAGCAGCGGACCAGTCCTCCTTGGCCTCGGGAGCAATAGCGGCCGGGGTAGTGAGCTTTACCTGTTCTCGCGCCAGGAAACGCATGATCTCAGAGGCGCTGCGATATCCCGCCGAGGCACCTGGAGCCTGGCTAACGGGTAGCTTCTCCGGCAGTCTGAACGAAAGATGAGACCGCTTAACCGCAAGCGGTTGCTCGCGTTCCAGGCGGGCAATGTGCTTGTCGGCAAGTTCAATCGGCTGAAACATATAGTAGTCACCTACATTCTCAAGACGACCAGTCCTACCTAGCATATCTACGAGATACTCGTTCTTGTCGTCAATCAGGTAGGTCAGTGCGGTATATATCTGGTCCAGAGGATACTGCTTTACCCCGGCAATTGCGGCGACTAGCTGCTGCTTATGGTAAATATATTGCTCTCTGAAGAGAGAACGTATACGCTGGAGTATCTTGTCGAGATTCATCACAATAAATGTCTCGTTGTAGGTATCCTTGCCCAGTTCTCCTTGAGGCTGTGGGCCTCCCTTACATACGTAAGCGCATGGTCCATAGTCACAGATGGCACTGTTCTCACGGTCGCCAATCCTATACTCGATCTCTCCACCGCTGGCGAGTTTTTGGACAACAACCTTGTTCACAAGTTTTTCGGAGAAGTCTAGTGCTCTGCGGTTCAGCAGACAGTCTACAGCTGTCTCCTTTAAGACGCGCGATACGTGGCCGATTTTACGGGCCTTTCCCTCCGCCAACCGGTAGACATAGAGATCAGCGGCCTCCACCTTGTCACCGGGTAGACGGGTGCCATACAGAAAGATTTCCACATTGCGCTCTGAGTAGGGGAGCGAGCAGTGGCTCAGGTTTCGGACGGCACGGCCAATGATCTGCTCCTGCCGGTTCAGGTTGTACCACGGGTCCAGTATATGCATCTGCCTGACGTTACGGAAATCGAGACCCTCTGAACCCGCCCTCGAGACGATGACAACCTTCACCTTCGCGCCGTCGATGTTATCCTTGTCGGTGACCGCCTTCATTATCTCTTTGACATCTGGTGTAAGGTTGCGATCCCCCGTTATCATCGCATAAGTAGGGCCGCCCGGCCTCACAGCAGCCGGGGGCACGCGGAAGAGGGACCGGCCGGCGTGCTTCCTAAAGCCGCGCTCCTCCAGAGCCAAAGCTATAGGCACAGCCCCACCATCTATGAACTGCGAGTACACGATCGCTATTCCCCGCGTCCGCAGTACCGCGTCACATATATACTGGATCTTTGAGCTGTACTTCCCAAGCTCAGTCGGGGCGAAAATGCGACCATATGCCTCTAGGGTGGAATCCTTGTACTTAAACTCGGATTTCGTCTTGGGGTTGAAGTTCATCGTCCGCGCTAGGCCACGTGCGCCGTAAAGGAACTTGCGCGACCCCTTGGCCTCTAGGTTCTTGTGCGGAAATATCATGTTGAGGGCCTGCAGGGGTGGGTCCAACACTGTGTAGGACAAGCCACGCCTGACTCCGTCTAGTTCAGCTGACTTTATTGCGCTTAAGATCGCCTCGTAGTCTCGTCCCTGGTACTCCCCAACTGGCACAAGGACCAGGTCGAGAAGGGCAAGCGGGTCTATTATCTCGCCTCCGTTCATTTGGTGCCGCGGATAGTGCCAGGTATCGCTCGACGAGAGAGTCACCAATGAGTCGGGGTTACGTGCGGCCGCCGGCCATATCCGGTACGGGAAGGTGAAAGGGTTCTCTCCGCGAACATAGGACACGTAGCCTGTCGCCTTCCTTACAAGAAGGTCACGCCCGACCTCGTTGCCTTCCGCATCCACGCGGAAACTCCCCTTAGCATCGAACACCTCCTTCACACTTATCGGATACCTCTTGTCATTCAGGTTCATAAGGTTCAGCAGCCAGACGATTTCTTTGTACGAGTTGAACATAGGGGTCGCCGAGAGAAGAAGAAGCTTCAGGCCCTCCGCATGGGACACTAGCTCCAGGAGATTCTCGGACGTCCGTTTCGTCTTCCCATCAGGCCCCACGCGCATATTATGAACTTCGTCTATGACCAACATCCCATTGGAGAACTCCCGCTTCAGCTCACGCGTCGCCTTACGCCTCCGGGTAGCCTCGTCGTCGTCCTTACGGGCTCCCCGGGACATCACTCTGCCTATATAGTTTGAGAACTCGATGTATCCACGAAAACGGTATGATAGTCCTATTATTTTCTTTATCTGCCTTATTACCCTTGCCCTCGACAGTCCTTTCATATTCATCGGGTTTATCTCCTGGATGAACTTGTTGCCCGTGCATGACTTTATGTTCCACAGACCGTCGATCTCTTCGAGCTTTCTCTCGTCGAATAGCTGTAGCATGAAGTTCTCCTGGACGGCGGGCGACGCCACGACCGTTATCCGTTTCGCGATGCCCAGCTGGTGAAGATATGTCCTCATTTCCTCGCATACTGATATAGCCGAACATGTTTTTCCCGTCCCGAGACCGTGGAAGAGTAGAAGGCTGTTGTAGGGCGTCTGGAAGGACATAAAGTTCCGGACGAACATCTGATGGGGCTCTAGTTCGAAGTCACGCTGTTGGCATAGAGAGTCTGCCACGACGCCAATGTTATCGAAATCGCTGCGAGACTTCTCCTCATACCGTGTATCGTAGAACTCCTTCTTCTTAGCGATCTTCCTGTTAAAGTGCGGGTCGTCCTTCTGCGGGTACAGGTAGTCGTGGCCGGCCCCTGCGCCAAGAGCAGCCCTAGTCTCATCACTTGTGCAACGGAGGAGACGCCGATACTCGCTGTCGGCCATATCATGCTTGACCGGTGGGCTTGCTGACTTCAACTCCGCACAGGTGCGAGGCTTGGCAACGACAGTGCGCACCCCTTTCCGTCGGATTTTCTTTTTACCCGTGTCGGATCCCTTCATAAACGCTTAATATACTATGAGATTAATCTGTATCTATGTAGGATTTTGTCTACATCTTTGATGAGCTTTCGCTTCTCTAAATTATAAGGACGAATGTGTTCGAGACAGCCATCAAGGTCAAGCCATCTGATGTCGCTGACTTCGCTTCGCTGAAAGTCCGCTACAGGACGCTCGCTAGGATCTGCTCTCGCCAAGTAGTACTTGTGCTTGTATGACTTGAAGTTGGAACCCGTAAAGATCTCCTCGAGAGGCACCACATTCTTCACGATATCTAGAGATCCTGCTGAGAAACCTGTCTCCTCTTCAAACTCCCTGATCGCGCAAGCCTGGTCGCTTTCTTGGTAATTCCGCCGCCCTTTGGGGAATCCCCACTCAGGCGAATCCCATTTCGTCTGGCTTCCCTCGATGAGACTCTTAAGGTCGTAACCTTCACGGTTGTAGACCACAATTCCTCGCCGCATCTGTTTGAATTTGTCCTCTGAACCTCTCTCTTCTCCACGGTATTGGAGACCGATGTAGTTCCCCCACAGAGATGACCAAAGCTGAGTAAAGTCTTTATCAAGAAGGTCCGTTTTCTCTTGGACGGTCATTTCGTCTATCAAATTTTGAATGTAGTCAGGATCATAGAGGGGGTATTTCCCCCTTAGGAAGTCGATATATCCGAGGCTATCGCGCCGGCACATGAGCAGATACTCTATCTTTTTGCCTACCACCCTGAATACGATAATACCTATACTAGTTACGGGCTTCTTACATTGGCTGAATAGGTGTCCCTGTTTGCCACAGTTGTTGCAGAAGTTATACCCCTTCATCATCTGTATGTTCACTTGCTCTCTTTTTATATCATTTCGTATATAAATGGGACTGGACTATGAGGTCTGGCTACCACACTTCCACTTCGTCATGCAGACGATTGCACTCTCCTACCCTGAGACACCGAATGACGTCGCTATGAGAAAGTACTACGATCTTGTGCAGAATCTGGGCGTATTTCTCCCCGACCATCCTATGGGAAGTGAGTACTGTCGCCTCCTAAATGATTACCCAGTCACGCCCTACTTGAGCTCCCGCCCTTCCTTCATAAAATGGACACACTTCATGAAAAATCGCCTCAACGAGGCCGTTGGCCTTCCGCAGGCAGAGCTGGCGGAGGATTTAGAGAACTACCAGGCAGCGTACCGCCCGCAGCCTGAGAAAAGGAAGGAAAAGATAAAGATCAAGGCGAAGCACATCCAGGCAGCGACAGTGGTCGCGATCGTTGCCATTTCAGCCTATATGCATAAAAAGTTCTGAGTTAACTATATATGAAACTGGAACTGACTATATTCGGTATCACAGCATTCCTTATTGTCAACACATACTACGACGGAAAGTACACGAAGATGCTGAAGGTGGGAAAGAAATACCTCAAAATGGCAACATATGCTTTCATGGGCCTCACGCTCTACCTGTTCATAAAGAGGCACCCGGACAAATCACGCGGTATGCTTGCCCACGCTAACCACCTCATCCGGTTTATGCCCGTCGACAAAAATACAGCTGACCTGATCACGCCCCTGTTCGACCTCACCAACGGGAAGGGCATCCACGGGGCTGTGGCGGCCGCCGCCGGCCCCGCGCCAGCTCCGCAGACGAAGCGCATGCTTAACTCAGGTGGCGCTTCCTCAAAGCGGTCGGTAAGCGAGACCAAAAAGAAGTACGTAGCTGCGCAGCAGGATTGGAAATGCGCACATTGCCACCAGCAACTCCCCGCTTCCTTCGAGGTAGACCATAAGGTGAGCCTAAAATTTGGGGGCACGAATCACATCAGCAATTTAGCAGCCCTATGTCGGAACTGCCACGGTGAAAAGACCGCACGAGATAATCTTCAATAATTTAATATAATTTTAGTACAACATGGCGTCGCAAGCCGCAGCAGCACTCAGCCATTTCCTGGCTGCGCTAGTCTACATACCGGTCGTGGTTGCCGCAGGCGTGGCCCTGCATTATGCATGGAAGTATTACCGGCCTGGCGAATGGAAGAGATTTAAAGCAACTGTGGTCTGGCTCGTGTCCAAATTCGTCGGGATCCTCGTCAAGTGCTTTCTGTTCATCTACACCAATTTCTTTCGCCTCCTTGTGATATCGCTTTTCGCGGCCTATATGGCTCTTTCCTATCGCTTCTCTTTCGGTTCCCTTGAGCCCAAGATATTCAAGACATGGCCGCGCACCGCGAATGCTGTCTGGATCACGCTGGGTATAATCTTGGCATTGGGGTCGTTCAACGTCCTCCTCAAATCAAACAGGAAAGGTGAAGCGCCATACCCGGAGGGTGCGTCAATATGGGGAAAAACAAAGTGGACTTTAGCACGGTCCGGCCTCGAACTGAAGATTGCCATTGTCTTTGCCTTCTTGTTAGCGCTACTCGCCCTTCTTGCGTTTCTTGTCTCTAAGAATTCCGTAATATCGGCGAAGATTGCGACGATAGTTATGACCCTAATCACCGTCGGGTTTCTAGTCATCCTCTACTCGTTCGCCAAGGACAACCCTACAGTGCGGCACTTCCTCGCACGCAACAAGTATATCAAAATCCTGTATCAACTCATCTTCCTCATACCCTGCGGCCTGACAGTCGGGCTAGATTACCTGTACCACCAGTTCAAAGAAACGCCTCGGTACGTGTACTACATACTTGCTGCCGAGGTGGTCGTCACGACCCTATATATCGTCATACCGATCCTCATGAAGAAATTTTATACCTTTCAGGTAGAAGGTGATAAGAGGAAGCTCACGACGAAGCAGCAATTCAAAGGTCTTGATTCTGCGATAACGGAGCTTGAGAAGAAGATTGCCAAGGTTAAGGAAGGAGCTGGTGTTAACTGGAAGACCATACTTGCCCAATCTCTATATATGCCGGCCAATAGCGGCGTCCTGACCGACGCGCTAACAGAGGAGGGTTTCCAGAAGACTGGGCAGAAGAAGACGCTACTCAATACACTTTTCGGAAAGAAACTGACCCTGGAGGCCGCGTCCACATATGTGACGACGAACGGCCCGCTCCTCCTCGAATGGCAGGCTGAGCTTGATATCTTATTGACGCGTCAGCGAAAGCTTAAGGAAGCCCTCAAGGAGGACAAGGGTGCCTTCGAGGGCAAGATCCTCCTGGACAAGGCTATCTACACGGATACAGAGACTAAGATCGGCACCTTCGAGAATTTGAAGGCAGACATAGGCGACTACAACTATGGCTATGCTGTCTCGGCGTGGTTCTTCATCCACGAGCAGCCACCGGGCGCTCGCATGGCCAACATCAAGTTCACGTCTTTACTGAACTATGCCGACAAGCCGAATATTCTGTACAACCTGAAGGAACGAAAGCTCCAGTTTAGGACAATGACCGAGGATCGCGTAGAAGCCACAGTCTTTGAGACAGAGGACTTCCCTATGCAGCGGTGGAATAACGTCGTTGTGAACTATGTCGCTGGAACTTTAGATATCTTCATCAACAAGAAGCTTGTCTTCTCTTCCCCCAACATTATACCTTATATGCAGGCCGGCGTCGTCACCGCTGGTGCAAAAGACGGGGTGAGCGGAGGGATAGCGAATGTATCCTATTTTGCCTCTCCTCTGAGCAAACAAAGAATCGAGGCCAATTACGACCTGCTCAAAAACCGGGAATTCCCCAATGTTTAGATATAAATTTCTAAGGTAATATTATATTATGAACCTGAAGAGTATCATAGTCTGGGTTGTCATAGTTCTGGTCCTTTACCTTGTCTGGCTTTGGGCCTATGGGGACTCGTGGGATCACCGCCTGGTTGGGCTTCACGACGCCACGAAGATGAAGGTTGTGCCGGGCAACCGCCTCCCTGGAGGGGCGACGTCCGATTACACCTTCTCGGTGTGGATATACGTTACAAACTGGAACATCCGGATTGGCGAACCAAAGGTCATCTTCGGGAGGCTTGATGCCGACATGCAGATGGCACCGGAGGTGTCGCTTGACCCTACCCTCAACAATGTCATTGTTACTTTAGCAACCTATGCCGAGTCGCACAACACTCTAGGAAAGGAGGTCAGTGGCGCAGGAACCGGCTCGCACACCTGTACTTTAGAGAATGTGCCGCTCCAGACATGGGCCAACATAATCATGACAGTTAACAACAGAACACTGGACCTGTACCTTGACGGTAAACTTGTGCGCACCTGTGTCCTCCCGGGCGTCCCGAAGGTTGGAACGGGCTCCGACGTCTACCTCACACCGAACGGTGGCTTCGCAGGCTACACGGGCAACTTCCAGTACTTCAGCAGGTCCGTGAACCCACGTGAGGCTTATGCTATCTACCGCGAAGGACCTGGCTCAGGGTCGGCCTTCTCTGACCTGTTCAACAAATACCGGATCAAGATCTCATTCCTGAAGGACAACCGCACAATTAACAGCTTTGAAATCTAAAATCTTCCTTATAATATATAGGTATGAGTAACCAAGGATTTTTCGCAGGCTTGAAATCTCAATTCGGGCGCACATTTAGCGGTTTCGAGACGGGGCTGGGAAGCGGATACCGCACGTCAAAGGCTTTCCTTTCCTCCAACTCTTTAGTGGCCAAGTTTGTGTTCTTGGTGCTTGTCGTTATCGTATACACCTACCTTCTTCGTTTAGGGGCGGCCGCCATAACCTGGATGATGTCGCCCACGAAAAGCCCTAAGCTGATCACATGTCTTAAGGATGCCAAGAAGCTCAAGATAATCCCACAGGATCCTGGCCTCCGACACGCGATCCCGGTCCTCCGGTCTAAGAATGAGCGTCAAGGTATTGAATTCACCTGGTCTGTGTGGTTGATGATTGACGACCTTCATTACAAGTGGGGGCAGCGAAAGCATATCTTCCACAAGGGGTCATCGAAGTTCAACGCCGAGAAGACCGCCTACCCGAACAACGCCCCCGGACTCTATATCCACCCGACGCGGAATGCGCTTATCGTTGTCATGAACACCTTCACAAACATACTGGAAGAGTTTACGGTAAACGACATTCCGCTGCACAAGTGGGTTAATGTCGCCATCAGGCTCAAGGGTAATATTCTCGACGTATACATCAACGGTCGGATCGCGGTGCGCCATGTCTTCAAGGATGTGCCGAAGCAGAACTATGGGGACGTGTTCGTCAACATGAACGGCGGCTACTCGGGTGCCCTTGCAGACCTTTGGTATCACGATTATGCTCTCAGCGGGTTGGAGATCATGGAGATCGTCCGCGCAGGGCCGTGCCTTACGCGCCCGGGTGCCGGCAAGGCCAAGCCATTCCCGCCATACTTCGCCTTGCAGTGGTACTTCCAGAAGAATGAGGCTCCGGCCACGGGCTCCCCGCGGTGGCCCACCGACGCGGCAGTTGTGGCACCGGACTCTTACCCGGCAGGCGGCGTGGGCCCTACCGGCTAAAACTTTCAACGTTGTTCATTTAAATCAAATAAATGAACAAATACAATTATGGTCTCAGAGAAGGACTGATGCAGATACGCTTCGACGGGAAGATCTTGCCCGACATGCACTTGTCACTGTCCTTCACAGATATGCAGGATCTAAAACCGCGGTCTGTACCAATATAACACCATCCTTCCTTGGGACGGTTCTGCACCCTGCTTTCTGTCGTATCAGGCTCGTACTCGGGGTACTTGTTCACAGGGGCAATCTTTCTCTCATTCACTGCGCGCTGGAGACCGTCCTCTCTCCCCTTCCATAGCCTGTCCCGCGGCAGGTCAAGTTCGCGGCCGAGGATGTCCCCTACATCTTGGACTGTTCCGCCCGCAACCTCAAGGCCAAGTTCTGTACCTTTCTCGCTGAGCGCTACGGTGTCGCGTATACCTTCAGGAAGTATGCTGGTGACGGTCCCCAGGAGCTGGCTGAAGTAGTCCGTGCCTTTTGCTAAATAGGTAAATACGTTGAGGCCTAGGAGGGTCAGGACCACAAGAATCAGGAACACCTTGAGGACAGTCTCCCAGTCCCAGGGCACGCCGCCGCTGGCCGAGGGCGCGCTCGGGGCGCTACGTATACTAGGCGCAGATCGCGCCGACACCGTGGGAACTCTGGTTACGGTCTCATCCATATACAAATTGCAAATATTAAATTCTCCCGGGTAAGTACAAGATAATCTAATGGGGCGAACTGACGGCCGCACAAGAAGAAAACGGCGTCGCGCCAAGCCCAAAAATAAGACGCTTCGGCGCATCAAGAAGCTTGCACGAAAGAATGCGCGTCATATACGGGTAAAGGACCACACGCCGCGCGCCGCCCGCATCTACTCGGCTCTTCACTCGTTTAGCCCTCAGGTGAACCGTATCCTTAGGAGCCAACGAAGCATCCCTCCGGACCCCGACGTTCTGCGTTGCCGCAACCAGTTCGACGTCTCCATCCTCACCCGCGGGAAGCGCAGGTGCGTCGGCTGGAACACCAGGGCCGCCCAGCGGGCAATGCTGAACAATCTGCGCGCCAAGAAGCCTCCGCGCTGCAAGCGCATAATCGCGCCCAAACAGTACTTGGCGAACTGCTGGTTCAACGCCTTCTTCATGGTGTTTTTCGTTAGCGACAAGGGTCGCAAATTCTTCCGGTATATGCGTGAAGCCATGATTACTGGCGTTCTGCCCGGAGGAAACGAGGTCGGGCCCAAGTTGCGCAAGCCATTCTTCTTATTGAACAAATACGTGGAAGCCTCTCTGCGGAGAAAAGACGATTCGACGCGGTTGGCCGAGGTCATGGACACAAACGCAATCATAAGGAGTATATACCATGCCCTGCAGGGCGGCGAGGGGAACCGCCTGGGCGTGCCGAAGACACGAACCGCCTGGAACCCCTTGGACTACTACGAGACCATCGCGGGGTATCTGACTGGCAGCAGGCCCCTCGTATGGCGCTCCTACCTAGATGCTACCGTGGGCAACATAAGGGGCAAAGAGCATGGTCGGGACGCCGCCGACATCCTTTTCCTCGAGCTTACGGAGAGAAAGGCAAACAAGATCCATAAACCAAGAAGCTTCCACATCGGAAAAGGAAGCAGCCGCAGAGAGTACAAGCTCGACAGTGTCGTCCTACGAGACAACCGAAAACAGCATTTCACCGCCTACCTCACCTGCGCTGGCAAGCCTTATGCCTTCGACGGGATGAGCTTCTCGCGGCTTACTCCCTTCCCGTGGCCAGGCATGCTCAACGCCCCAAAGACGTGGGAGTTCGTCTCCGGGCGCGCAATGCGTTTCAGTTTCCAGCGCGGCTACCAAATACTCGTATATTACCGCCATAGATGAGCCTTATAGAGCAAGATATAGAACTAGCCACGTTTGCTATAGTATTATGGTAAACGTGGTGAAATGGTGTCCCTCGCGTGACTGCCTGAGGGGGACACCAAGGAAGCGCTTCTTCCTCCCGGTTGTTGCTATCCTGGGGTTGACTGCATATGAAGAATTCCAGGACTTCGTCTATCTCCCGCTAGTTGTTTCGTGCTCGTCTTTCGTCGTATTCTGGAATTTCCCCTTCATCGTCTACGGGGCAGCTACGCGTCCGTTGTATTACGAGGACCTCTTCGTGGATACAAGCAGGCTTCCGACGCACGACGTAGATGAGAAAGTTAAGTCCAAGTTCCAGACGATCCTGATATGGGTGCTAATTGCAACAAATACCGTCCTCGTTGGTGCTCTCTCCGACTACTGGCTTTACAAGACAAAGGATATGCCGAGCTACACGGAGATTCTGGGGATAACCGGCGGTATTATAAAGATATTTCAAGTCATCAACAACACAGTCGGACGTTTGATGTTGAAGGTCTTTCGGCGTTTCATTATCAAGGCAAACACGAGATCACTCAGGATAGAGGTCTCGGAGATCCAGAAGATTGTCCGCCTCAAGCGCGTTCAGTCGACTCTTTGGAGAGAAATGGAGCGTGTCCCCGGCGCGGAGCCGGCCTTAGAACCATGACCTCGCAGCGCCACATGTGCTGAACGGACGTAACGCTACCATCCCCAGGGTGGCAACTGCCACGCCCTGCATGAAAATCCCCTTTCGTTCGGCGACGGCCTTGGCTTTGATCCTTAGCTGCTCGGATGTGAGAGAGTCACGGAACGGCGTTCCCAAGGAGCGTGTGACAAGAAGATAGTAGGCGGAACCGAGGCAGTAGACAGCCATGGCGTATGCCAGGTAGACGGATATCTCGCATGTACGCATTATTATACCCGCAGATTAATTCTGCGGATATAACAGATGAGTTGGAGGTGTCTCCCCTTCACGGCTATGGAGATCCTTTGGGCCTTCGTCGGGCCGCGGTGCCTATATCTGAATGGCACTTATGCCCAGGATATCTTCGACCTAAAGCGTTCCTTTTTTCTCAAGCCCCTCCAAGCCAAATACCAGTTGGAGGTCACCAAGACTAAATATATCGAGGTAGACGGGCTCCTCCGCATGGTCGGCCGCCCCTCGTTCAGTGTGCGGAGGGAGGTATCGCTGCCCCTCGCCCCCGCCTGCCGCCTCAGAAGAAGACCTCCCGCGGGATGGCGCCTGGACGGTGAGGTGTCATGTAGCCAAACATTGCTCAGGCAGCTACTCCCTGAGACGGAATGGGTGGCCACGGCTAGCGGCTGCAGCGTAATATCCTGGCACGTTCACCGCATGTGGGTCCCAAATGCGAACCGTCTGGAACTGTATCTTTTCCTGTGGGGAGACTACTAATGAGAGTCGTCAGGTGGCTTGCCGCCTTGGAACATCTTGAGGCACTCGTATATCTTCGCCGACTCGTCGATCGCGAAGGTCCCGCGCCTTTGCGCAACGCCGACGAAACCTACGAGCACATTGAACGCAGCATTCTGGCTGTCGATTGGAACTTGGACGAGGTTATGCGCTTGCTTCTGAACATGCGATTCGGGCTTCTCGGGTTCGGTAGCTGACATTTGTACTACTAGCTACAAAGTATTTAAGCCCCTAAATACTTTGCTTTAGCGTCGCCTTCGCCTGCGGGAACGTCGCCGCCGGGAACGTCTCCTGTGGGAACGTCGCCGCCGGGAACGTCTCCTACGCGCTGGCTTCCTGCGACGGCGGCGCGAACGTCTGCCTCCTTTCGCCAGGGCGGTAAGGCGACGCTGGAGGTCGGCGTGAATCCCGGCGGAGGACTGGCGCTTTAGGACAGGCTGGAGGGCCCGCGCTTGCTCCTCGAACGTGGGACCCTTCGAGCTATAACCCGTGTTCCGTGCGAACCTGGAGGCCGCCGCCGTCGCCGCAGTTTTCTGCTTTTGAGCTGCTGCTTTGGCCCGCTCGGCCGACGGCATACTCAGAGCCTCTGCACTCCTGCCCTTGCTATCAAGCGATGAATTTACCCGGGCCACGATACTCTCCAGCTCCGCGCGGAATTTGCCGTCCCTTCCAGCGTAGGATTGAGTGACGCCATCTACAAGGCGGTGAAGGCTTTGCACATCATCGCGTTCGCCTTTCTGATCGGCGCCAAACCATCCGCGTCGCCCCTTCTCTATCGCATCCGCTAAGGTTCGTGCCAGCGAGATGATAGCAGCCTTTTTCGCTTTACCCCCACTACCGTCGCCCCAAGGATCGTCACAACAGCGGCGGATAAGGTCGTCGACGCGCTTCCCTAGCTTGTCGCTCATCTATGATATGGCGAGATATTAAAAACTATTTGTCTGGATAAAGTAGAGAGTGATGAGTCACAGGCCATGCCAAAAGGCTTGCCTTGTTTGCCCGAGGAATCCGGGCAGCAATATTCTTATCCCAACATGGAATGGGCGTCCGGGGCTCACCGGACCAACCGGACAGACTGGGTACACTGGCCCCTGCTGCCCGGGGCCCCCGGGGCCACCAGGCCCCGCTGGGCCGACCGGACCCGCCGGTCCCACCGGCGCCACGGGCGCAACGGGCGAGCGAGGGCCCCACGGAACAGCGTCGAACACTGGGGCGACCGGGTCTACCGGCCACACCGGTCCTTGCTGCACAGGACCCACAGGCCACACGGGGTCCACCGGCCCCACCGGACAAACGGGCCACACCGGTCCTTGCTGCACGGGACCCACAGGCCA
>Ga0114925_10000204_pt1 | contig 23675 bp, 25 predicted proteins | sample SumtaG_2_FD_87287 | JGI IMG/M metagenome (GOLD analysis project Ga0114925, IMG submission 87287) | Deep subsurface microbial communities from Indian Ocean to uncover new lineages of life (NeLLi) - Sumatra_00607 metaG | ecosystem: Environmental > Aquatic > Marine > Oceanic > Sediment | place... | reverse complement strand
TCCTTCTTCGCACTCGGGATCGCGAGCTTCTATTTTCTCTACCGCTCGCTTGAGGGCATTCCCCTGGGCACGGCTTACGCTGTGTGGACGGGGATCGGCGCGGCGGGGACGGCGGCACTCGGTATCTACGCCTACGGCGAGGCGGCCACACTTGTTCGCGTCGCTCTCCTCATCGGTCTCATCGGCTGCATTGTCGGCCTGAAGTTTGTTTCTGCGCATTGAGGCCCCACTCTTCATGACCCACTTCTCCCCCCGCGAGATTGTCTCCGAGCTCGACCGCTTCATCGTTGGCCAAAACGATGCCAAGCGCGCCGTCGCCATTGCCTTGCGCAACCGTTGGCGCCGCCAGCAGCTTAAGGGCGACATCAAAGAGGAAGTCCTGCCCAAGAACATCCTAATGATCGGGCCGACAGGCGTCGGCAAGACGGAAATCTCGCGCAGGCTCGCAAAGCTCGCGAGTGCGCCCTTCGTAAAGGTGGAGGCGACCAAGTTCACCGAGGTGGGCTACGTCGGCCGAGACGTAGAGAGTATCGTGCGCGATCTGCTCGAGGTCGCTATGGCGCTTGTTAAGGACGCCAGGCGAAAAGAGGTTCGTGCCAAGGCCGAGAAGAACGCCGAGGAGCGTGTGCTCGACGCGTTGGTCGGCGCGGGGGCGGCCGAGACGACAAGGGAGAGCTTCCGCAAGCGGCTCCGCGACGGTGAGCTCAACGACAAGGAGATTGAGATCCACGTGTCGGATGCCGGTTCTGGCCTGCCGATGCTTGAGATCCCCGGCGCGCCGGGTGCCTCGATCGGCGCCGTTAATATCGGTGACATTCTCGGCAAGGCCTTAGGGCAGCGGACTAAGCCGCGCCGGATAACCGTCGCCGACAGCTATGACGTGCTGATCGCGGAGGAAAGCGACAAGCTGATCGACACAGATGTGATCGTGGCTGACGCCATCGGCGCGGTCGAGAACAATGGCATTGTCTTCTTAGATGAGATCGACAAAATCTGCTCGCGAGCGGAAGTAGGCCGCATCAGCGGCGATGTGTCGCGTGAAGGCGTGCAGCGCGATCTTCTGCCACTGATCGAAGGCACGACGATCTCAACCAAATACGGACCAGTGAAAACGGACCACGTGCTCTTCATCGCCTCGGGCGCCTTTCACGTGGCAAAGCCGGCCGATCTTCTGCCTGAGCTGCAGGGCCGGCTGCCCATTCGAGTGGAGCTGAGACCACTCACGCGTGAGGATTTCCGCCGCATCCTAACCGAGCCCGAAGCGAGTCTCATCAAGCAATACGTAGCGCTTATGGCGACGGAGAATGTAACGCTCACCTTCACCACCGATGCGGTCGACGCCCTCGCCGATACGGCTGTGCAGGTCAACTCGTCGGTCGAGGACATCGGTGCACGACGTCTGCAGACTGTGATGGAACGCGTGCTCGACGAGATTTCATTCGATGCTTCCGACCGTGGTGGTCAGTCAATTACCATCGATGCGGAGTACGTGACCTCGCGTCTTGGTGATCTCGCAAAGAACGCAGACTTGTCGAAATTTATTCTCTAAGTCGCGCGCAAGAGCGCGGATGTGCAGCGCAAAAAAGAATTGATGCACGTTGCAGTGCATCAATTTTTTCCACTAATCTCTTAACTCATCGCCGCGGATTGCTGTTCCAACTTTCACGTATGTTTCGTATAGATACTGCTGTAGGTGGTCGGCATTCATCGCGGGTGTTTGTCTTTGTGGGGGGCGTTGAACGTTCCACTAGCGTCCGCTTCTAGCAGCGCCGCCATCTGCTAGGAGGTGGTGTAATGGCATGCCCCAAGATCGAGATCCGAGGCAAGCGGGTGATCCTGCTGAGTGGATTTCGCAATGCTATGATTGACACGAGTGGGGCCCGTGTCATCAAGTCCGATGACATCAAGTCAGCCGAGCAGCTCAATACCTCTGCTAAGCAGCATCCTGACGCTGTCGCATTTGGCTACGTGGCCGGACGTTGGGTACCCGCCGCGTGAAGCCGGTTACGTAGAGGCCCCCGGCTTTGCCGCAAATTGATGCTGTCTGTCCTCGCCCCTCTTTGGTGGGTAGATCAGTTTGGTTGCGCGCAGGCTGAATTGAGGCTTTTCAGCGGTCCAGCGCTTCTTTCTCCTACAATTTCCCTTCGTTGAGCCTAGAAGGCGGCTGCTTCTTGGGTGTTGAACGGCCCTGGCCGTCTTTCAGAAGAGGCCAAGAGGCATTAGATAGGGTCGCAATCCGCTTCTCTCAGGTTCACATGGCTCTCGTTGTCAACACTAATGCGGCGCCCCTTCCGAACTCAGCCGCTCCATCGCCCTCAAAGCTGTCCCTCGCCGGGCTTAGCCGTGAGGGCTTGCGCGCGGAGCTGACCTCCATTGGCGTGCCGGAAAAGCAGCTTCGTATGCGCGCCAACCAGCTTTGGAGCTGGATCTACGTCCGCGGCGCTACCGGCTTTGACGCCATGAGCGATCTCTCGAAGGAGCTGCGCTCCTCGCTCGCCGGGCGCTACACGCTAGAACGGCCGGAGACAGTCACCGAACAGGTTTCCGTCGACGGTACGCGCAAATGGCTTTTGCGGTTGCCGAAGCGGGGCACAGAAGCGCAGGCGCCAGAAATCGAGACGGTCTACATCCCCGAAGCCGACCGCGGCACGCTGTGCATCTCAAGCCAAGTTGGCTGCACCCTGACTTGCACCTTTTGCCACACGGGCAGGCAGCGCCTGGTGCGTAATCTCACGGCGCAGGAGATCGTTGGTCAGATCCTCCTGGCGCGCGATCGCATCGGCGATTGGCCGGGTATGCCGCCGCCCGATGACGGGCACGTACTGCCAGATACCGAGCGCAAGATCACCAACATCGTGCTGATGGGTATGGGCGAGCCGCTCTATAATTTCGATAACGTCAAGGAGGCCATGGATATTGCTGCCGACGGCGAAGGTCTCTCCGTTTCCAAACGGCGCATCACACTATCTACGTCCGGCATCGTGCCAGAGATCGGCCGCTGGGGAGCAGAGGCCGGCACCATGCTCGCCATCTCGCTGCACGCAACCCGCGATGAGCTGCGCGACGAGCTCGTCCCCATCAACCGCAAATATCCCATCGCTGAGTTGCTCAACGCCTGCCGGGACTATCCTGGCCTCTCGAACGCCAAGCGCATCACGTTTGAGTACGTGATGCTAAAGGGCATCAACGACAGCCTTGCTGAAGCGCGCGAACTGGTGCGACTGCTGGCCGGCATCCCCGCCAAGATCAACCTCATTCCTTTTAACCCCTGGCCGGGCGCTCCTTATGAGTGCTCGGACTGGGAGCAGATTGAGCGCTTTGCTGAAGTGGTGAACCGTGCGGGTTACGCTAGCCCTGTTCGGTCCCCGCGTGGTCGCGATATCTTCGCCGCGTGCGGGCAGCTCAGATCGGCAAGCGTGCGGCTAAGGGCGAGCGAGCACAACAAGACGACTGTGCTATCCGCCGCAGAGGTTAAGGGAAGCGGAGACTAGGTCGGGTGTTCTGGAGCACTATCGGTCGTCTTATCGTTATACCCATAGCGCTACTGATAGCCGCTGCGGTTTCGGGTTTCGTGCTCGTTACCTTGGGATTGGAGCGCATTACTGGCTCCCTGCAAGCCCAGCGGCCGGGGGACGACATGATCGTCATGATGTTTGACCTCGTGGGACAAGGTCTCTTGCTTGCCACTGGTCTTACGTCGATACCGGCGCTCCTGGTGGTCATCATCGGCGAGATCGCTCGCATCCGCGCTGCGATCTATTATGTCGTTGGCGGAGGATTGTCGCTGGCGGCGATGCCCTTGCTTGCGCGCATGAGCGAGTCGGGCAATGTCGTGATCCCAGAAACCACTGTTTTGCAGGTCTTTGCCACGGCCGGCTTCGCCGGCGGTTTCGTCTATTGGCTTGTCGCCGGGCGGAACGCTTAATTGGGCCTATTAGGCAGGAGGCCTGTTTTTCGTTGAGGGAGAGGATCTGGGCCTTGTAAGCTCAAATGGTCTTTCGATGAGACGAGTGGGTGAGAGTATGCTTGGCACGCTTTTCCGGGTTTTGTTCGGTTTCATCATCGCGTGTCTCGTCGCCGGTGTGGCGGTCGTCGCGTTCGTCATAACGCCAGCCGACATTGCGACTCTGCCCGCCGAGTTGCGGTGGGAGCGACTCGGCAGCGCCGGTGTGCTATCCCTTCTCGCCGCCACGCATGCGGCAATCTTCGCTTTTCCGTTCGCTTTGGTTGCCGTTGCAATTGGCGAAGGGCTGAGCATCCGCTCATGGATCTACTACGTACTCGTCGGCATAGCCATCGCGCTTGCTGGTTTTGGCGCTCACTACATGGTCGAGGTTGGCAGTGAGCCGACAATCGTCAATGACTACGCCGTCCGGGCCTTTCTGACGCTCGGATTCTTTGGCGGGCTTGCCTATTGGATCGCCGCTGGCAGGCGCGCTGGCGGACGCCGCGATGACGATGCGAAAGGTGAGAAGCCGCGCACCGAAGCGGAAATTCCCAGCAAGGCTTGAGTGAGACCAGTCGGGCCAGTTTACGAATTTCTTAGGGTCCGCATGGCATCTACCTTGTTGCCGTGTACCAGACGGACTAGAGTCGCGTGTCCCAATGCGCAATCGTCGCGAGGCAACGGGTTTGACATCTCATGAGTGTGCGGCGGTTCGTTCTTGAGCGATGAAAGGGCGACGGCACCGTGCTCGACCCAAAGCTCCAGGCCCGGTTCACGCGTAGCTGCACCGACGCCGCATTCGGCTATACGGCGGCCACGATCGCGGCCTCTGCGGCCTTTACCAATCAGGTTCTGAATTTCTGGGCAGACGCTTTGCCGCCGGCTCAGAGCGACGAAACACGGGAAACGAACAATTGGGCCGGGTTTCCGCTAGTCCATGAGGACACAACACCAATGCCCTTCGGGCCATTTGCTTGGATGATGGAACCTCGTTGGCAACCGCCACAATCGGATAACGCGTATGGAAACGCGTTTGCCTCTCCGTTTTCGGCATGGTTTGAGATGTTCCCATTTGCAGCTTCGCCGGCCGTCTGGCCGATGGCGTTTATGCTCATGTCAGCAGGCGTTCCGCGTTCGGTCGCCTGGCCGACGGCCGAGGCGAACGCGGCTGTGATCGATGCAGCGGACGCGGCGGCCGTCTCGGTTAAGCAGGTGTTCGCGAGCTATCAGAGCGCCGGCGGGCATGCCGTCACCCCGTTCTGGTCTCCTGCCTCACTTATGACATTCGCCGCCTTCGCACCATTTAACATCAATGCGATGATGGCTGCCTTCCGATTTGCGTGAGCGGCAGAGACAATTTGCCCGCCGCCGCCATTGATCCGCGAAATAGGCATCTGAGAACCTTGCAGGGCAGCGACTGCGCCCTATAGTGCGCTCCCGATCTGAACCAGACCGTCCCGAAAGCCAACCTCTATGACCGAAGCTGCGCAGTCCATCAACAAGGTGGTGCTCGCCTATTCCGGCGGCCTTGACACCTCGATCATTCTAAAATGGCTGCAGGAAACGTATGGAGCCGAGGTGGTGACCTTCACAGCCGACCTCGGACAGGGCGGCGAGATCGAGCCTGCGCGCGAGAAGGCACTGATGCTCGGCATCAAGCCGGAGAACATCTACATTGAGGACCTGCGCGAGGAGTTCGTACGTGACTACGTCTTCCCAATGTTTCGAGCAAACGCGCTTTACGAGGGCATCTACCTCTTGGGCACATCGATCGCGCGGCCGCTAATCGCGAAGAAGCAGATTGAAATTGCAAGAGCGACGGGTGCTGACGCCGTCTGTCACGGCGCCACCGGCAAGGGCAACGACCAGGTGCGTTTTGAGCTGAGCTATTACGCACTTGAGCCGGGCATTAAGATCATCGCCCCGTGGCGCGAGTGGCAATTCAAGAGCCGCGAAGACCTTATCGAGTTTGCTGAGAGGCATCAGATCCCGGTCGCTAAAGACAAGCGCGGCGAGGCGCCCTTCTCAGTGGACGCCAACCTGTTGCACTCGTCTTCCGAGGGCAAAGTGCTTGAAGACCCGGCAGTCGAGCCACCGCCCTACGTCTACCAGCGCACGATCTCACCGGAGCAAGCGCCCGATGAGGCAACTGTCGTCGCGATCGGATTCGAGAAAGGCGACCCCGTCTCGATCGATGGCAAGAAGCTGTCACCCGCAGTGATTTTGGCAAAGCTCAACGACCTCGGCCGTGACAATGGCATTGGTCGCGTTGATCTGGTGGAGAACCGCTTTGTTGGCATGAAGTCTCGCGGTGTCTACGAAACACCTGGCGGCACAATCCTGTGGCACGCTCATCGCGCGATCGAGTCGCTCACGCTTGACCGCAATGCCATGCACCTGAAGGACGAGCTAATGCCGCGTTACGCGGAGCTCATCTATTATGGATTGTGGTTCTCGCCCGAACGCGAGATGATGCAGTCGCTGATCGACAAGAGCCAGGGGCAGGTCGAGGGTGAGGTGCGCTTGAAGCTCTATAAGGGCAACGTGATCGTCATCGGACGCGAGAGCCCCAAGTCGCTCTACTCCCCGACGCTCGTCACCTTCGAGGACGACATGGGCGCCTACGATCAAAAAGACGCAGAAGGCTTCATCAAGCTCAGCGCGCTGCGCTTGCGCACGCTTGCCATGCGCGACCGCAAGAGCTGATCAAATATTCAAGCCGCCGCTTTCGTTTTCATTGGCCGTTCTATCTCTGGCTCAGGTTCTTGGTTTGGTAGGTCGCACAAGCTGTCACCCAAATAGAGATGATGCCAGAGCTGCGTTGCCAGCACGGCGCTCAGTCCCATACTGTAAAAGACATTGAGCTTGCCCGCTTCTCCCTTGCCAAAAAGTGCAACGTCGCGCCGGACAGCTTCGACGTCGAAGTAGCCGGTCCTCCTCAGCGACTCCACGCTCATGAGCTGCTGAACGAAAGGCGGGGGGGCGCTGAAGAACGTTTCGGCCAATGGGGCGCGGAACATACCCTTGGGGCGAAACGCCACCTCCTTGGGCAGCATGCGCGCGGCCGCCTGACGCAGCAGATACTTGTCCTTGGCAAAGCCGCGTAGTTTCCAACGGGGGTGCAGTCGGGAGACGAAGGCGATGACGTCCTCATCGAGGAAGGGATAGCGGGTCTCCACGCTATTGGCCAAGGCAACCCGATCACCCTTGTGGTTCATGAGCTGTCCCGCCAGGTGGATCTTGTAGCCGAAGTAGAGCGACTGGTTGAGAGGCGACCAGCGCCGCATGCGTTTCAGGTCCAGCGAGACATCGTCGTAGGCGGTCGTATTGCCTAAGTGATCCTTTAAGGCTGCGCTGTAGTAGCGATGGCGTGACTGGGATACGAGGTGATAGAGAAGCATCTGCGCGTGCGCTCGCCCCACAGTCGCATCGATACGCCGAAGCTCGTCCATGCTTGCTCCTGGAGCAATCATCCTACGAATGAAGCGGCTCACAGAGTCGCTGGGCTGAGAGCCGGCGAAGTCGAGCCAATAGGTGAGATTGCGCATCTTGAACCAAACGTAGCCGGCGAAGGCCTCGTCCGAACCTTCCCCCGTTAGCGCGACTTTATAGCCCTGGTCGTGGACCTCGCGGGCAAGGCACCACAGCGCGGCACAAGACGTATCGCTGACGGGGCTATCGGCGGCCGCAATCAGGCGCGGGTAGGCGTCGGTAATGACCTTGCTGTCGCTTCTTAAGATTGTCGGTTGGCTGCCGAGGTGGCGCGCGGTGACAAGGGCGCCATCCCTCTCATCGAGATCTCTTCTGGGCACCTGGATGGTGAAACTTGGCACTGGGCTGCCCCGCACTTTTGAGGCATTCGCCAGCACGTAAGCAGAATCGACGCCGCCGCTGAGATAACCGGCGACCGGCACGTCGGCGCGCAAACGGATTTCCACGGCACGCTGAAACTTCGCCTCGAAGTCGTCGATCAGCTTCTTATTGTCCGCCGGGTCGTCCTCCTGGCCTGCGTCAGGAAAATCGAAGTCCCAATAGCGCCGCTCGCGGATCTCGGCGCGCTGTGCATCCTTGCGAAATTCGATCTTCATATAGTGGCCTGGAAGCAGCGAGTGCACGCCGTCAAACATCGTGCGCCGGGTGCCCATGGCAAAGAACGTAAAAATATGATCGAGCCCGCGCGGGTCGAGTGCCGCGGCAACCTCGCCGGAGGCCAGCAGCGCTTTGATCTCGGAACCGAATATGAGCCAGTCGCCCTGTTGTGACCAATGCAGCGGGCAGATCCCAACGCGGTCACGGGCGAGAAACACGGTACGCTTCGTAAAGTCGACGAGCGCCAGCGCAAACTGACCCTTAAGCTCTTGAAACACGCCCTCACCGTGCTCCTCATAAAGATGCACGATGATTTCGGTGTCTGTATGTGTGCGAAACACGTGCGCCTTGGCTTCGAGTGCCGCCTTGCGTTCCGGGTAGTCAAAGAGTTCGCCATTGTAGATGACAGCAACGGTGCGATCTTCGTTGAAGATGGGTTGATTGCCGTCACCGAGACCGACGATGCTTAGTCTGCGTGATGCCAGCCCGAGGCCCGGCGCGAACAGAAAACCTTCATCGTCCGGCCCGCGGTGCCACAAGGCGCTGGCCATTGCGCCCACCTTGGCGCGGTTGGGTTCGCGTTTGCCGGTAAGATCGAGAATTCCCGCAATGCCGCACATAAAGCCTCTTCACGCAGATTTCGCTTCGCGCGCTGTGTATTTGCCAGCGTGCCCAGGTAAACATGGCGTTGGACGGGCAGCTTAGTGACATTGCTGAGTGTAAAGATCAAATAAGCTTTAGTGCTCTAAAGCTCGCGTGGCCGTCGCGGCCGACGATGATATGATCGTGAATGGCAATGCCCAAGGGCTTCGCAGCCGCGACAATTTGCTTCGTCATCTCTATGTCGGCGCGCGAAGGGGCTGGGTCTCCTGAGGGGTGATTGTGCACCAGCATGATCGCTGTCGCCGAAAGCTCCAGCGCGCGCTTGACGACTTCGCGCACGTAAACAGGCGTGTGGTCGATCGTGCCCTGCTGCTGTAGCTCGTCGGCGATAAGATGGTTCTTCTTGTCGAGAAAAAGAACGCGAAACTGCTCGCGGTGCTCGAAACCTTGGGCGGCACGCAAATAGTCGAGAACCTGGGCCCAGGATGAGAGCGTGGGCCGTTGCATGATTTCCGAGCGCATCATCCGCAGCGCGGCGGCGCGCACGAGTTTCAATTCCGTCACTACGGACTCACCGACGCCCTCGACCTCTTTGAGCCGGCGCTCAGGAGCAGTGACGACCTCAGCGAACGAGCCGAAGCGCGCGATCAGCCGTTTGGCCAACGACTTCGTATCTCGGCGAGGCAGCGCACTGAAAAGGACAAGCTCCAGAAGCTCATAGTCGGGTAGCGCCTCGGCGCCGGCTTTGCGGAAACGGTCGCGTAGTCGCTGGCGGTGGCCGGCGTGCAGAGGTGCGGTGCCTTCAAAGAATGATCCTTGGCCTTCCGCATTCTCGTCGTTGCCGTCGCTGTCCTTCTCGCGACTGGGCATGGGCGCCTGCCCCTCAGTCCTTAGTTCCGGCGAACGAGCGGATAGTCGAGGCCGTTCGGCGAATACGTAAAGACCTCGCACCCGGTCTCGGTAACACCGACGGTGTGCTCGAACTGGGCAGAAAGCTCCCGGTCGCGCGTCACGGCGGTCCAGCCGTCGGGAAGCACCTTCACATGTGGCCGGCCGAGATTGATCATGGGCTCGATTGTAAAGAGCATACCTGGTTCCATGGTCACGCCCTCACCCTCTTCGCCATAGTGAAGAATGTTCGGCCGGTCGTGAAAAACCTGGCCAAGCCCGTGACCGCAGAAGTCGCGCACAACACTGCAGCGCTCCGATTCTGCATAAGCTTGGATGGCGGCGCCGATGTGACCCGTGGTCAACCCGGGTTTGACGGCGGCGATACCGCGTTTCAGCGCCTCAAAGGTCACACTAACCAGCCGCTCCGCGCGACGTGAGATCTGGCCGACCGCATACATGCGGCTTGTGTCTCCGTGCCAGCCATCAACGATCAGTGTAACGTCGATGTTGAGGATGTCGCCCTCGCGCAGCTGTTTCGGTCCTGGAATTCCATGGCATACCACGTGATTGACCGACGTACAGATAGCCTTTGGGAAGCCGCGGTAATTCAATGGCGCCGGATACGCGCCGTGATCGAGCGCGAACTCGAGCACGAGATCATCCAATGACTCGGTGGTGACGCCCGGCTCTATGTGCTCAGTCAACATATCGAGCGCTTCGGCTGCAAGCCGGCCAGCCCTACGCATGCCCTCGAAGGCTTCGGGCCCGTGTAGCTTGATTTTGCCATCGCGGTCCGGCGCGCGACCAACTTCGACATTCGACATGTGCTGCTCCTGAGAGCCCTACGGTCAATACATTAGTCTTAGAAATGTAGTGCAAATTGCCAGTGAAGCAATGCACGTGAAACGCAAGCCGCTTCCCTTCGAGTGCGGCACAATTCTCTACCGCGAGCGGTACTCAGAATTGTTGACGTAATTAGCGCAAGGGTAGACTGGCGGGCACTTGAGCGAACCTCAGTCTTTGTTAGGCTCTTTTTGTGCTTCCTCTTCCGCCGGAACTTCGGCGGCAGCGGCTTCAGCGACAAGGCGCTGAGCCTGCGCGATCCAGTCTTCCTTTTCGATCCGCCCGTTGAGCTGCAGCGCCTCATCTATATTTGCGATGTCCTCATCGGAAAGGTTCGCAACCTGTTCAAGCTTGATGCAATTGAGCTGACGTAAGCGCGCCGCAAGATCGTCGTCGATTCCCTTGATTTGAGTGAGATCGTCGGGTTCGCCCTTTTGCTTTTTGAAGCCCTTCCATTGCGCATTAAGGCGGCGTGCACGCGCGTCCGAGCGCTCAGCGATACGCGCCGATTTACCGCGACGGCCGCGGAGGTAATAGAGCTTCGCACGCCGCACCCTGCCGCGACGCAGTACCTCGATCTCGGAAATGTAGGGGGAGTAGATCGGAAACACCCGCTCCACGCCCTCGCCGTACGAGATCTTGCGCACCGTGAAATTCTCGTTGAGACCCGATCCGGAGCGTCCAATCACGACGCCTTCATAGGCCTGCATGCGCGTATTGTTGCCCTCGATCACCTTAACCATCACGCGCACAGTATCGCCGGGCCCGAACTCGGGCACGGCGCGCTTTGCCGTGATGGACTTGATCTGCTCGCGCTCGAGCTCTTGGATGATGTTCATCTGCGCACCTAAGGCGTACGTATGTGCCGTGACGGCTCGGCGCGAAAGGCCGGCACCCCGCTACGGCAAGCATTGGGGAATTGGGGAGCGTCATAGCGGAAACGCAGCCCCTTGTCGATACGGTCGTCTTAGGATTTCTCGCCGGTTTTATGTGACTTGAGGAGGTCTGGCCGGCGCTGTGCTGTCAGGCGCTGCGCCTCGGCCCGGCGCCACTCAACAATTTTCTTATGATCGCCGGAGAGCAGGACCTCGGGAATCGTGCGCCCCTCCCACTCGCGGGGCTTTGTGTATTGCGGGTATTCGAGCAGGCCCGCCTCAAAGCTCTCCTGATTAAGCGAGGTCGCCGCACCGACAACGCCGGGTAGCAAACGCACGCAAGCGTCGATGAGAACCATGGCGGCAAGTTCGCCGCCTGAGAGCACATAATCTCCTATCGATACTTCACGCATGGCCCGGCCCGGGATGACGCGCTCGTCGACGCCTTCAAAGCGACCGGCGAGCAGAAGGACTCCGGGACCGGCGGCAAGCTCTGCGACTAGGGATTGGTCAAGCCGCTCACCTCGTGGCGAGAGGTAGAGCAGAGGCGCGTCCGGTTCTTCGATGCGTGCATGATCGATCGCAGCGGCCAGCACATCAGCGCGCATCACCATGCCGGCGCCGCCTCCTGCCGGCGTATCATCGACAGCGCGGTGCTTGCCCAGACCAAAATCGCGAATCGAAATCGTGCGTAGCGACCAGATCGCCGCTTCCAGTGCCTGCCCCGCGAGAGACACGACCAATGGCCCGGGGAACATCTCGGGGAAGAGGGTCAGCACGGTTGCGCGCCAGGGTGATCTGCCGTCGCTGGTGGGACTGTGCGGCATGTGCGTAAGACTTTCTATGGAGCGGTGCCACCATGGCCGCCCGGTCGCTCAAACCCCCTCGACCACAACAATATCGATCACGCCTGCACCTTGGCGTAGCGCCTTCGCCTTCGCGTACTCAGGAGAGAAGGCATACGCGCGTGCGTCATCGTAGCTTGCAAACTCGAGAACGACATTTCGAGGAGACCCTTTGCCTTCGGCGATCTCGCAACGTCCCCCGCGCACAATTGGCTTGCCGCCGTACTTGTCGAGCGCCACTTTGGACTCGGCGACATATTCGGCCCACTTCTCCGGGTTCGTCACCTCCGCATGTGCAATCACGTATCCCTTCGGCATCGGCTGGTCGTCCTCCCATCTTGACTTCTCTGCTAACCGGCGCGGTGGCGCGCGGCCTTAGCGTGGGCGTCGCGAATGTGTTGAATGAAGGTCTCCGCGACGGCCTTTGGGTCATCCGCATCTGTGATCGGCCGCCCAACGACGACGTAATCAGCGCCGGCCGCGATGGCGTGATCGGGTGTGGTGACGCGTTCTTGGTCGTCCGTTGCGCTCCCCGTCAAGCGGATGCCCGGTGTGACGATGAGAAACCCTGGACCGGTGGCATTGCGGATGCCGCCGGCCTCCTGTCCCGATGCGATCACGCCGTCGAAGCCGGACTCGCGGGCGAGCTGTGCCCGCCTTAACACGAGGTCGGAAGGTGACATCGAGGAGCCCTGCTGCAGCAGATCGTCGGATGTCAGGTTGGTCATCACGGTCACCGCCAGCAGTTTTAGGCGCCCACTGCCTCGTCCCATCACGGCGGCATGCAGCGTCTTTAGGTCGTGCCCATGCACGGTCAAGAAATCAACGCCGAACTCGGTTGCGTTCGCAACTGCGCGCTCAATGGTGTTGCCGATATCGAGGAGTTTCATGTCGAGGAAGACGTGCTTGCCTTCCGCCTTGAGGGCGTGCGCTAGTTCCAGACCACCGGAAAACAACAGCTCCAGTCCCACTTTGTAGAAGGTGACGCTGTCATCGAGTATCGCGACAAGTCGCTCCGCTTCTTCAAGCGTGGGCATGTCGAGCGCGACGATGAGGCGGTCCTTGGCTGTTATATGGCTCATGGCGAAACTGGACAGCTAGAAAGCATGTAGCCTAGCCATGTAGCACATGGGCGGCGCGTGCAAGCTTCTGAATCAGCGATTTGAACCGTTCTTGAGCTTCCTTGTTGGTCAGGTGACCGTCCTCGCCAAAGGCGTCATGTGCGCGGGGAACGGAGAATTGATCTGGCAGCACCAGTGCGCCCAGCCCTAGCTCCAATACGTGACGTAGTGTGACGAGACTTCTCAGTCCGCCCATGCCACCTGGAGATGCCGAGCCCAGCGCAAATACCCGCGTCTTGAAGACTTCCAGCGGCGCCTCTCCTTCTGCACGTACACGGCTCAGCCAATCGAGCGTGTTCTTAAGCAACGGAGAAATCGAGGCGTTGTACTCAGGGCTCGCTATGAAAACACCGTTGTGAGCTTCCATGACTGCCTTGAGCTTCTTTGCATTCTCTGGAGGCCCCTCTGAGGCTTCAAGCTCGCCGTGATAGATCGGCATGGGATAATCGCCGAGGTCGACGAAGGTGGCGGGGATGCCATTGGCCTCAGCAATCATCGCACCGAGTCTTGCAAGCCTCTTGTTGTGCGACTTCGTGCGCGCCGAGCCTGCGAAAAACATAAGCTTCGCGGTCGTCGTCATGTGCAACTCCAGTTGGGGAAAGTCACAGCGGGGCGCGCGGAAGCACGGAATCTTTGCCTTTAGCCGCTCTTGCCTTCGAAGAAGTCTTTCACGCGGGCAAAGAAACCGGCGCTCGCCGGGCTCGTCTCTTTGTGGCTCTCGCGCTCGAACTCTTCGAGCAGCTCGCGCTGCCGGCGGGTTAGCTTCTTCGGCGTTTCCACCTCGACCTGGATATACATATCGCCAGTCACCTTAGAGCGCAGCACCGGCATGCCCTTGCTCTTGAGGCGGAATTGCTTGCCGCTCTCAGAGCCCTCTGGAACCTTGACGCGCGTGGCCGCACCGCTGACGGTGGGAACTTCGATCTCACCGCCAAGTGCGGCCGTTGTCATTGAAATCGGCACCCGGCAGAAGATGTCGGCACCGTCGCGTTGGAAGAACTCGTGCGGCTTGATCGCCAGAAAGATATAAAGATCTCCAGCCGGACCGCCTCTCAAACCGGCCTCGCCCTCGCCTGCCAGGCGAATGCGCGTGCCATCCTCGACGCCGGGCGGGATGTTGACGGACAGGGTGCGCTCTTTCGTGATGCGCCCCGTACCTCTGCACTTGGGACAGGGATCCTCGATTGTCTCACCGCGCCCTTGGCATGTGGGGCAGGTCCGTTCGATGGTGAAGAAGCCCTGACTCGCACGCACCTTGCCAATGCCACCGCACGTGGGACACGTGGTCGGTTTCGTGCCTGCGCGCGCGCCAGAGCCGCTGCATGTTTCACAAGAAACGCTGGCTGGCACGCGGATTTGCGCCGTCTTGCCCTCAAATGCGTCGGCCAGTGAGATCTCTAGGTTGTAGCGCAAGTCGGCGCCGCGCTCGCGGGCTGTTTTCTGACGCTGGCCACGCCGGCCACCCATGAACTCGCCGAACAGATCATCGAAGATATCGGACATTGAGGACGCGAAGTCGGGTCCGAATCCGCGTGCACCGCCCACGCCACCGTCGAAGGCCGCGTGACCAAAGTGATCGTAGGCCGCGCGCTTCTGGGGGTCCTTCAAGACCTCGTAGGCCTCGCTGACCTCCTTGAAGCGGACTTCGGAGCGGGTGTCCCCGGGGTTGCGGTCGGGGTGGTGTTCCTTGGCAAGCCGCCGGTATGCAGACTTGATTTCCTGCTCACCCGCCCCCCGAGCGAGCCCAAGAGTTTCATAATAGCAGCGCTTGGCCATGTTCAGCGCGTGCCCTTCAGTTTCGTCCACGTGTCCATCCCATAGGTTGGAGATAGCGATCTTTACCGGTCCGGAAAAGGCCGACGTGGCCCTATCGCGCACAATGCTCACTGGGTGTTGTCACAAAGGGTCGGTACTTTCACTGTCTCCGCAAGGTTGCTGGTCAATCAAAAGAGGAGCCCGGCGGGATCGCCGGGCTCGCCCTAGTCAAACGGTACTGGTTTGCGAGACCTGGCAGCTCAAGCCTACTTCTTCTTTTCGTCCTTCACTTCCTCGAAGTCGGCATCGACGACGTTGTCGTCGCCCGAAGAAGCAGCGGCCTCGCCGGGGCCGGCTTCGCCACCACCCTCGCCGGCCGCGCCTTGCTGAGCGGCGTAGATCGCCTCGCCGATCTTCATGGCTGCCTGAGCAAGCGCGGCCGTGGTCGACTGAATGCGCTCGACATCCTCGCCGCCAAGAGCCTCTTTGACGTCGGTGATCGCCTTTTCAACGTCCGGCTTCGCAGCGGCAACCGCCGCGTTGGACTCGTTTTCTGAGAGCTGCTTCTCAGTAGCGTGAACCAGCGCCTCGGCTTGGTTGCGTGCCTCGACCAGCTCGCGCTTTTTCTTGTCCTCGGCCGCGTGCGACTCCGCGTCCTTCACCATCTGCTCGATCTCGTTTTCGGACAGACCGCCCGAAGCTTGGATGCGGATCGACTGTTCCTTGCTAGTTGCCTTGTCCTTGGCCGAAACGTGCACGATGCCGTTGGCGTCTATGTCGAACGTAACCTCGATCTGCGGCACGCCGCGTGGCGCGGGCGGAATGCCAACGAGATCGAATTGGCCGAGCAGCTTGTTGTCGGCCGCCATCTCGCGTTCGCCCTGGCTCACGCGGATGGTAACCGCGCTCTGGCCGTCTTCGGCGGTGGAGAAGGTCTGGCTCTTCTTGGTCGGGATCGTCGTATTGCGGTCGATGAGGCGTGTGAACACGCCGCCAAGCGTCTCGATGCCCAGCGACAGTGGGGTGACATCGAGAAGCAGAACGTCCTTGACATCGCCCTGCAGCACACCGGCCTGAATGGCGGCGCCGACGGCCACAACCTCGTCCGGATTGAAGCCCTTGTGGGGCTCCTTGCCAAACAACTCTTTCACGACTTGCTGCACCTTGGGCATGCGGGTCATGCCGCCCACGAGCACCACCTCGTCGATTTCGGCAGCCTTTAGCCCGGCATCCTTGAGCGCCTTATCGCAGGGGCCCTTGGTACGCGCGACAAGATCATCCACGAGGCTCTCCAGCTTGGCACGCGTGAGCTTCATCGTGAGATGCTTCGGACCCGATTGGTCGGCGGTGATAAACGGCAGATTGACCTCGGTCTGCTGGGAGGACGACAGCTCGATCTTCGCCTTCTCCGCAGCCTCCTTCAGGCGCTGGAGCGCAAGCTTGTCGTTGCGCAGATCGATACCCTGCTCCTTCTTGAACTCATCAGCGAGGTAGTGGACGAGCTTCATGTCGAAGTCTTCGCCGCCCAAGAACGTGTCGCCGTTCGTCGCCTTCACCTCAAAGACGCCGTCGCCGATCTCCAGTATCGAAATATCGAAGGTGCCGCCGCCGAGGTCATAGACCGCGATGGTCTTGGCTTCCCTCTTCTTCTCCAGACCGTAGGAGAGTGCGGCCGCCGTCGGCTCATTGATGATTCGCAGCACTTCGAGGCCGGCGATCTTGCCGGCGTCCTTGGTTGCCTGGCGCTGGGCATCATTAAAATAAGCAGGAACGGTGATGACGGCTTGCTTGATGGTCTCGCCGAGCTTGGCTTCGGCCGTCTCCTTCATCTTCTGCAGAACGAAAGCTGAGATCTGCTGCGGAGAATAGGTCTTGCCGTGAGCCTCAACCCACGCGTCGCCATTGGGCCCTTTGACGATCTTGTAGGGGACGAGCTTTTTGTCTTTCTCGACCATAGGGTCGTCGTAACGGCGCCCGATCAGACGCTTGATGGCGAAAAAGGTATTCAGTGGGTTGGTAACAGCCTGGCGCTTGGCTGGCAGGCCAACCAGTTTCTCGCCGTCGTCGGTAAAGGCCACGATCGATGGCGTGGTGTTCATACCCTCTGCATTTTCTAGAACCCTCGGCTTGCCGCCCTCCATAACCGCCACGCACGAGTTGGTGGTTCCGAGGTCGATGCCGATTACTTTTGTCATGTGCCTATCCTCATCTTCTGCGGCAGACCGGCCGGACCCGAGGTCTCGGCGTCCGGATCATCCGTATTCGCGGCATTTGCGCGCTAGGTTCGGTCCCCTTTGGAGCATCCAACAGTAGCCGCTTATATAGGGTCGCTTTTTGGGCGCGCAACGGCATTAAGCCACACGCGTGTGATCAATTTTCCCCACCTTTCTGCATCCAATCGCCTCGAGGCGGGATCGAGGTTGGTTGTCAAACCCCAACGGGCAATAGCTGTATGGCCTCCAGGCGTTCTTTTAAGGGTTGTGATTTGCGTCACCCTCGCCACCAGGAGTGTCGTCATTGGCCGCTTTGGCAGGGGGAGCCGCTGCGTCCTCTTCTTTAGCCTTCTTGGCGCCGCCTTTGGCCACGACGACCATCGCAGGACGCAGGACACGATCCTCGATGATGTAGCCCGGCTGGAACACCTGCACCACGGTCCCTGCGGCGACATTCGGGTCGTGCACCTCGGTCATGGCCTGGTGCCTGTGGGGGTCGAAAGGCTCGCCCTCAGAATCGATGCGCTGCACGCCGTTGCGGGCTAGCACATTTAGGAACTCGCGCTCGGTCATGGCAACGCCATCGATCAGGCTCTTGAGCGCCGGGTCCGCTTCGGCCGCGCCGGGTGGCACGGCGGCGATCGCCCGCTGCAAGTTGTCACCTATGGCCAAAATCTCTCGGGCGAACTTGCTAATGGCATACTTTGCAATGTCCGTTTTATCGCGCTCGGTGCGTTTTCTGAGATTGTCCATCTCGGCATGCGCCCGCAGCAGGCGGTCAGTCAGATCGCCAACCTGAGCTTCCAGCGCGCCAGCATCGTTGGCGGGCTTGCCCGAATCTGGAGCAAGTTTCTGTTCTTCGGCGCGACCAGGATCATTCGCCTCAGCAGCCGTTTTCTTCTCGTCCGTCATGACATCTCCGCTGGCCGACGGGTCCTCATCTCTTAAGAGCGAACCTTATTTCGGTTGCGCCCGGATGGGACGGGATCAATTTACCATTTCACTCAGGCCCGATATCAGGCGATGCTCCGAAGAAATCAAGTCAACAGGCGGCTGACGAGCTTGGCTGTATAGTCGACCATAGGGATGATCCGGGCATAATTGATGCGTGTAGGCCCGATCACACCCAGAACTCCGACGATCTTGCGCCGATCATCGTGAAAAGGCGCAACGATCAGCGACGAGCCGGAGAGCGAGAACAGCTTGTTCTCAGACCCAATAAAAATGCGTACACCGTCCGCGTTCTCCGATAGGCCCAGAAGCTGCACCAGATCGCGCTTCTGCTCCAAGTCGTCAAATAGATGGCGGATGCGTTCCAAGTCGTCCTGGGCCGTCACGTCCTTCAACAGGTTGGACTGGCCGCGCACGATTAGGCTCTGACGGTCGTCGAAGGAGCCGGACCATTCCGCCAGACCCGCCTGGATGACCTTCTGCGTCAGCTCGTCGAGCTCGGCTTTAGAGCTTTGCAGCTCTTTCTCCATGTGGGCGCGCGCCTCCGCGATGGTGAATCCACGAATATGTGTATTCAGATAGTTTGCGGCTTCCGCCAGTGCCGACGGCGGCAGCCCTTGAGGCAGCGTGATGATACGATTTTCGACGACCTGGTCCTCTCCCACCAGCACCACAAGTGCCTTACCGGGCTCCAGCGGCACGAACTCGATGTGCTTCAACCGGGCGATTTGCTGCTCAGCGAGCACAACGCCGGCACAGTGCGACAAACCCGAGATCATCTCACCGGCCTCGCTCAGGACGTCATCGATCGAGCGCTGTCGCTTGGCCGCAATCTGCGCCTCGATCTTGCAGCGCTCTTCGGCGGTCAGATCGCCGATCTCAAGCAGGCCATCGACAAACAGGCGCAAGCCAAGCTGGGTCGGCAGGCGTCCGGCGGAGGTGTGGGGTGCCGCGATGAGGCCGAGCTGCTCCAAGTCTGACATCACGTTGCGGATGGAGGCTGGCGACAGGGTCATCGGCAGGACGCGCGACAGATTGCGCGAGCCGACGGGCTCCCCCGTCGTCAGATAGGTCTCGACGATCTGCCGGAGAATGGTACGGGAGCGATCGCTGAGTTTGTTGAGCTCGCTGACGCCTTCAGTCATGTTTCAGGATATCATTGGCCTGCGATGCCGCTCAGGTAGATTAGGAAAGCCTGGCCTTCCACGTCAAATTCACTATCAGTTTTGGTTGAAGCACGGGTGGCCCTCCCTTAGGGTTCGGGCGATTCTGGCCAGCCGGTGGCGATAAACGCGCTCCAAACTCACCCCTATGCGCCCATCCAAACGTAATCCCGACGAGCTTCGCCGTGTCTCCATTGAGCGCGCGGTCTCCAAGCACGCCGAAGGCTCCTGTCTGATCAAGTTCGGCGACACCCATGTTCTGTGCACGGCGAGCCTGGAAGAGCGGGTGCCACCTTGGCTCAAGGGTCAAGGGCGTGGCTGGATCACGGCCGAGTATGGCATGCTGCCCCGGGCCACGACTGAGCGCACCCGGCGTGAATCCACAGTGGGCCACCCTTCCGGGCGCACGCAGGAGATCCAACGTCTGATCGGCCGATCGCTGCGCGCTGTCGTCGACTTGGAGAAGCTTGGCGAGCGCCAGATCAACGTTGACTGCGATGTGATCCAAGCGGATGGCGGCACCCGGACAGCCGCGATCACCGGCGCTTGGGTGGCGCTTTACGACTGCATTCAGTGGATGAAGCTGCGCGATATGGTTAAGAGCGACGTGCTGCGCGATCAGGTGGCCGCGGTGAGTTGCGGGATCTACCAAGGCGTACCGGTGCTCGATCTTGACTATGCCGAGGATTCGGCAGCCGAGGCGGACTCCAACTTTGTCATGACCGGCGAGGGCGGCATCGTCGAGGTACAGGGCACGGCCGAGACCGTCGCATTCAGTCAAGAAAGCTTCGATCAGCTCATGGGTCTCGCCAAGAAGGGTATTGGAGAGCTGGTCGCGCTACAAAAGCTGACCGTGACCTGAAGTGCACCAGTGTGCGAGCGGAACGCTCTGCCATGACACCGCAAGGTATCCTTGAAACCATTCTCTATGCGCCGGACCTGGGCCCGATCGAGGACTTCTGCCGGGATGTGCTCGGAATGGAGCCATACGCGAAGATGGAAGGGCGCCAGGTCTTCTATAAGTGCGGTGGCCAGATGCTGCTTTACTTCAATCCGAACGCAACGGAAGTACCTGCAGCGCCGGAAGCAAGGCTTCCCGTTCCCCCGCATGGTGCGCGCGGGCCCGGGCATGCATGTTTTAGCGCGAGCGCGGCTGAGATTGCCGGTTGGCGCGAGCATCTGGAAAATAACGGGATCACCATCGAAGCCGACTTCGAATGGCCGGGCGGCGGCCGCTCGATCTACTTTCGAGATCCCGCTGGCAATTGCCTCGAGTTTGCCGAGCCGAGAATTTGGGGTCTTTAGATGATGCGGCGATTGAAGCGCGGTGACCGGTTGGTGGTCGCTAGCCACAACCCTGGCAAGGTTTGGGAAATCAACCAGCTACTCGCACCATATGGCCTCGATGCGGTGGCGGCGACCGACCTGGGACTGAACGAGCCCGACGAGCCTGAGCCGACGTTTAAAGGTAACGCCGGCCACAAGGCAGTGATCGCTGCCAAAGGGTCAGGCATGCCATCGCTTGCCGACGATTCAGGCCTGGAGGTCGCCGCGCTAGACGGCGCGCCGGGCATATACTCCGCGCGCTGGGCCGGCCCCAAAAAGGACTTCTCCATTGCCATGCAGCGCGTGCATGATGATCTGAGCGAGCGTGGCGCCTGGAATGGCGCAGGCCCGCGCGCCAGCTTTATCTCGGTATTGTGCCTAGCCTGGCCCGACGGGACGACGGAATTTTTCGAGGGCAGGGTCGATGGGCACCTGGTATGGCCGCCGCGCGGTACAAATGGTTTCGGGTATGATCCAATCTTCATCGCCGACGGCCACGACCTGACCTTCGGCGAGATGGAGCCCGCGAAGAAGTATGCAATCTCGCACCGCACCCGGGCGTTTGACGTCTTTAAGCGCGCCTGCCTCGATGCTAAGCCCGACTGACGATCCGGGTTTTGGCGTCTACGTTCATTGGCCGTTCTGCGCGCAGAAGTGCCCCTACTGCGATTTCAATAGCCATGTGCGGGTTGGTGGCATTGATGAAGGGCGATTCCTTGCCGCCTTCTTACGCGAGCTCGACAACACGGCCGACCTCATCGGCGCGCGCAATGTGTCGAGCATTTTTTTCGGCGGCGGCACACCGTCACTGATGGAGGCACGAACCGTCGGTGCGATCCTTGATCGCATTGCCGACGTTTGGACGGTCGATCCAAACGCGGAGATTACGCTGGAAGCCAATCCCGGCAGCGTTGAGGCCCAACGCTTTCGCGGCTACCGGGAGGCCGGCGTTAATCGCGTCTCGCTGGGCGTTCAGTCGCTGCGCGATGATGTGCTCAGATCGCTGGGACGCATTCATACAGTTGCCGAGGCAAAAGCAGCGATCAAAATTGCGCGCGCAACGTTTGACCGCGTCTCCTTCGATCTCATCTATGCGCGCCCCGGTCAGAGCACCGCTGCATGGGCACCTGAGTTAGGCGAAGCGCTTGGCATCGCGGGCGATCATCTCTCGCTGTATCAGTTGACGATCGAGCCGGAGACACCTTTTGCCGCGTTGCAGGCGGCAGGCAAATTAACTGTGCCCGATGGCGATGCGGCGCTTGCGGTCTACGACGTGACGCAAGAACTGACGGGCGCGGCTGGTCTTCCCGCTTATGAGATCTCCAATCATGCCGCGCCGGGCGAGGAGAGCCGGCACAACCTGATTTACTGGCGTACGGGTGAGTATGCGGGGATCGGACCTGGGGCCCACGGGCGTCTTAAAATGTCCAGCGCGCGTCATGCAACGAGCACGGAGCGCAACCCTGAGCGCTGGTTGGAACGGGTCGAGCGTGATGGCCATGGACGCGTGGAAGCCGTTCCATTAACGGCCGCAGAAGCGACCGATGAGATGCTTTTGATGGGATTACGACTCACCGAAGGTGTCGATTTCGATCGCCTCGCTCGCCAGGGCGGGGTGCGGCCATCTGCGGCAGCGATCACCGAGCTCACTGACCTCGAGCTCGTGGAAGTCGTTCCTGACGCGGTGGGCTCGTGGCGATTGTGCGCGACACGTAAAGGTCGCTTTGTCCTGAATGAGATCGTGCTGCGGCTATCGATGAGCTTTACGCAGGCTGAGGGCGGGCATTCGCCGATGGACTTTCGCTCCGCAGCCGACTAATCACGCCGGGACATGCTGCGACGTCTTTACGATTGGACAATGAACGCGGCGGCGCACAGGCATGCGCCCGCCACTCTGTTCGGCGTCTCGTTTGTCGAAAGCTCGTTCTTCCCCGTTCCGCCCGATGTGATGCTGGTGCCCATGGTGCTGGCGCAGCGCGAAAAGGCCTGGTGGTTCGCCACCATCGCCACAGTGGCCTCAGTGATCGGCGGCGTCTTTGGCTATGCCATTGGCTATTTCGTCTTCGAGCTGATTGGCGCGCCCATATTGAATTTCTACGGCTTGACAGACTCGTTTCATCGCTTCGCGGCGCGCTATAATGAGTATGGTGCCTGGATCGTGTTCATCGCCGGGGTGACGCCCTTTCCCTACAAGGTTATCACGATCGCCAGCGGCGCCACACAGTTGAACTTTCTTGTGTTCATGGTCGCCAGTTTCTTAGCGCGGGGCCTGCGCTTCTTTCTGGTGGCGGGACTGCTCTATTGGTTCGGCGAGCCAGTGCGCGCCTTCATTGAGCAGCGCCTCGGCCTCGTGACCACCATCTCCACTTTACTCTTGGTAGGCGGGTTTATCGTGATCAAATATCTGGTTTAGGCCAGCGACAAAGACGAAAGAGCACCTCGTGGCGATTGCCGGACAAGATGAAACAGCGCGCACAGCCTACAAGGCCGGTGCCTTGGCCCTTGTCATTGCCGGTGGGGCGATCCTTGCCGCGCTGGCGTTTGAGTACATCGGCGGCTACGCACCTTGTCCGCTCTGTCTGCAGCAACGCTACGCCTATTACGTCGGGGTGCCACTCCTCTTTATCGCCCTTGTTTTCGTCAGCGCCGGTCACCGCTACCCAGCTGGCCTGATCTTTCTATTCGTATCGCTGGCGTTCCTGGCAAATGCCGGACTTGGTGTCTATCACGCCGGCGCGGAGTGGGGATTCTGGCCGGGCCCTGCTTCATGTGCTGTTGCCCAGGAACTTACAACGTCGGCAGGCGCACTCCTCGATTCCTTGCCCAATACCAACGTTATCCGCTGTGATGAGGCCCCCTGGCGCTTTGCCGGGCTATCGTTTGCAGGCTGGAACGTCGTCACCTGTCTTGTGGTGTTTGGCGCAAGCTTACAGGCAGCAGCCGATTCAGTGCCGTCAGACTAGCCAAAGCTCGAATTTTCCACAGCTTGTCCACATACTTGGCACACCGATTGCCCGCACTCTTCTCCCGTTCAGCAACTGTCAAGCGAAATAC
>Ga0114925_10000202_pt1 | contig 23838 bp, 29 predicted proteins | sample SumtaG_2_FD_87287 | JGI IMG/M metagenome (GOLD analysis project Ga0114925, IMG submission 87287) | Deep subsurface microbial communities from Indian Ocean to uncover new lineages of life (NeLLi) - Sumatra_00607 metaG | ecosystem: Environmental > Aquatic > Marine > Oceanic > Sediment | place... | reverse complement strand
TACAGCGAGATAAACTCCGCACAAGGTTGATATTGAGTTTGCCCTGAGTAGCATAAAATGTGTATCGAAGGGGAGGAGGGTTTTAACAATTTCAAGATAAGTTTATTCATAAAAATATATAGAATTATGGTTGATTATTTCCGGTGTGGCCATCTTTCATTAATCCATTGTAGCTGAAAACGAAGGCGGACAATTTTTTTTAGAATAAACTTGACAAAAACAACTGAATGAATAGTTTACAGGATAAGTACTAGTTTTGTTCGTTCAAGAGCAGACGTTACAGCTTAAAGGATTTTTTATGAATAAAGCTGAGTTAGTTCAGGTAATGGCGAAGCTCACAAAGCTTCCCAAGGCAACTTGCAAAGAATGCCTAGAAGGGTTCATTACTGCAGTTAGTAATTCTCTCAAACAAGGTAAAACCGTTGTTTTGACAGGATTCGGAACCTTCATGGTAATGAAAAGAAAAAAACGTGTTGGTGTAAACCCATCAACTGGTAAGAAAATGGAAATCCCTGCAAAAAGAGTTCCAAAATTCAAACCAGGTAAGGCTCTCAAAGGTCTTATAAAATAAATTTCTTTGTCCTAAAGACAGGGATTTAAAGGAGACATTTTATATGTCTCCTTTTTTAGTGCCAAATTTTTATCGATATGATTTCCTTGCGCATTTTTTTTTTGCAGCGCTATACTGAATAATGATGTTGAAGATGTCTATTGTAAAAGGAGATTGAGGTGGAAGAACAAGTTACTGCTGTTACTCAGCAAGGTTGGTTTCAATCGTTGAAGCAAAAGTTGAATGTCGACGCTCTTGTCAAAAAAATGAATCTTTCTAAAAGTAGGATGATAGAAATAGGAATTTATCTTTCTATCGGTTTTATTGCAGGTTTCCTATTTAAAAAATATGGAAAATATCTTTTTGTTGTCCTCGCAACCATTGTTGGGATTTTCATTTTACAACAGTTTAATATTGTTGACGTTGCAATTAATTGGAATAAAATTCAAGGGATACAGCCAATTGCAGTACCAGTAGGTGCAGATGTGTGGTCAATATATTGGGCTTGGATTAAACTACATTTTATAGTGATTTTGAGTTTTTCAGTCGGTTTCTTTGTAGGGTTTAAAGTAGGTTAGGACTTGCAAAAGGATTCTTCATGGAAAAAAAAGAGGACTTTACCCAAGAACTCGCAGAAATATTGGTTAAGCATAAGATTATTGAGCGCATTGAAGCGGATTCAATTAAAGAAATGTTCAAGGATAGTACAAAAGAAACATTTGATGAGTTTCTTTTAGAAGAGGGACTTGTTGAAGAAGCAGAATTGCTTCGTGCGTTGAGTCAATATTATAAAGTTCATCATTTGATGTGATTGGTTATTTTTTTGACCATAATTTGATCACAAAGTTTCCAAAAGGGTTTTTGCTTCGTAGTAGAATCATTCCTCTTGAGGTTGATCAAAACATGTTAATTGTGGTTGCAAGCAATCCAGACGATCCAGGACTAGAAAGCAAGATTAGAGAATATGTTTCATATGAAGTCAACTTCATGGTTGGTCTGAATCGAGATATTTGTGATTCAGTTAAGGAGTTTTATGATCCTTCACCTTCAGAGGTTCCGGAAGACGTTGATCTTCGGGAAGAGCGTCGGTTGGGGCATGATGTGGAACATGAGATAGAATCACTCGAATCAAAACTGTTGGATTAGCTGTGAATGATTCTACCAATAAAACGGTTATACAGATTGTTGATTCGGTTGTTCGTGATGCCGTTGTTCGCGGTGCTTCTGATGTTCATGTTGAATCAACACCAGAAGGTGCTCGTGTTAGGTATAGAATTGATGGTGTTTTGTATGATCAAAATACAATAGATCGTAATTTTACAGAACAAATCGTTTCACGATTGAAAATTCTTGCGCGGATCAATAGTTCTGAAAAACGAGTTCCTCAAGACGGAAAATTTAGAGTTTCTGTCGATGGTCATGAAATCGACCTTCGAGTTTCTACTTTTCCATCAATCCATGGAGAAAAAGTTGTTGTTCGGATTCTAGATCGATCAAAGACAATGATTGATCTAGAATCCCTTGGTTTTAATAAAGAACATTTAAAAACATTTCGAAGCTTGGTTCATAAGCCAAGTGGATTTTTTTTGGTAACCGGACCAACAGGGTCGGGAAAAACAACAACGTTATATGCAGTTCTTTCTGATTTAAATAGTTCTGAAAAAAATATCATTACGCTTGAAGATCCAGTTGAATACAATGTACAAGGAATAACACAAGGGCAGATTCGTCCAGATGCAGGATTTACTTTTGCAAAAGGAATTCGTGCCGTGCTACGTCAAGATCCTGATATCGCAATGGTTGGAGAAATCAGAGACAGAGAAACCGCAAATATTGCAATTGAAGCTGCTTTGACTGGTCATGCAGTGTTTAGCACTTTGCATACCAACGATGCGCCAGGGGCATTGATGCGTTTGATGGATATGGGCATTGAGCCATTTTTGATAAATGCATCACTTACTGGTGTTCTTGCACAACGGCTTGCTCGCAAAATCTGTAACAGCTGTCGTGTACCGATACAACTTGGTGCACAAGAAAAAAAATTGCTAGAAAAAATTGGTGCCGATATTGATAAACTTTATTCTGGGCGAGGGTGTAAAGATTGTTTTAATTTGGGTTATAAAGGTCGAGTTGGCATTTTTGAATTACTTGTGATGAGCAGTGATGTGCGTTCTTTGATTGTTGAGCGTCCTATGTTTGATCAAATTCACCATCAAGTTCGCAAGGATGGTATGAAGACGTTGCTCCACGATGGTGTTGAAAAAATGAAAGCTGGAATTATTTCACTGCATGAACTCGCTCGAGTTATTTTGTAAAATTGTGATTATTTTTATTAACGTAAAAGAATACCCCAGGCTTTTAAACCTGGGGATGAATTTTTTCCTAAAGAGGGCTGGTTGAGCAAGGCGTAGCTTTGCGAAGCGCCGAGAATTATATTAAAAAATTAAATTATTCCGTTAAAAGTTTTATCAATACCACGGGTTTTAACCCGTGGATTCTTTATTTTTTGGTGCAGCGAGTTTTTATGATTCTTCGCTGAGCCAGTTGTAAGCTATTTTTGAGATGCCATAAGCAACTCCGTACTTACAACCTTTCCATATATATTTAAAGTATGTAGGTTTAAGTTTTTTCTTGAGTCCCCAGACTTCTTTTTCTAGTGTTTTATAGTCTCGGCGTAGTTTTTTTTCTTGTTCGTTTGGTTCACTGACATGGATCTCAAATAAACTATGGCTAGTCCTAGTACTCAGATTTTCATAGTATTTGTTGCTAGCTTTCTTGTATTTTGGTGTTAATTCCTTTAGCTTTTTTTCAAGCTTTTTTCGTTCATTTCTTGATGAAATGTTACCGAAAAGGTAGGCATAGGCAAGACCTATTGCAGCACCTTTTGTTACATTGTAAGACCATAACTTTGAACAAAAAGGTCCAACGCTAAAACCATGTGCTTGAGTTCCGATAAAAAGACACATCAAGCCAGTGATAATTCGATTAGGACGTTTCATAATGACTTACCTCCAATTTAAACCTCCATTATTTCATTTCTACCCTCATTTTATCATTTTTCTGATTTGAGCTCAAAAGGGTAGAGAAAAGGCCTTTCTGAAGGCGATATTGGTGATATATAGGTGTTTTTGGGCTATTGTAAGGGGAGTTTTGTGAAAAATGGTTTGAAATAGGGATGAGGAGATGCTTTTCACCTTTACTTATCCACAAACCTTAATTACACTAAAAACGTAGTCTAATGCATTTTTTTCTTTAGTTTGTTCCCAAATGTTTACAATTTCAAATTTGTGTGTTGCCGTTGAAGGCAAACAGATTCTCAGTAATTTTTCATTTTCTTGTCTGCCTGGTCAAACATATCTTTTTATGGGGCCAAACGGTTCTGGTAAAACGACATTGGCAAGAACAATAATTGGTGATCCTTTTTGTGTTGTGCAAAAAGGTGAAATTTTTTTTAATAAAAAAAACATTCTTGATTTATCTCCAGATGAGCGTGCAAAGTTCGGAATTTTTCTCGCATTTCAATACCCGTGTTCCATTCCAGGGCTTACGGTGTTTTCTTTTTTAAAGGAGGCACATCGGGCACGTTTTGGAAAGAATTTTGAGGTGAAACAGTTTCGTGATCTTTTGTATAGATATGCAGATTTGTTGAAGTTTGATCATTCCTATCTTTTTCGCAATTTGAATGAAGGATTTTCTGGTGGAGAGAAAAAACGTTTAGAGATGTTGCAACTGTTGGTACTACAACCAAACCTTGTAATTCTTGATGAAATTGATTCTGGTCTTGATGTTGATTCTGCAACTGTTGTTTTTGATGCGCTTGAGCATGCGAGAAAAGAAAATCCAATAATGGCAGTTCTTTGTATTTCCCACCATCCGCATGTTGTGGAATTTCTTAAGCCGGATTTAGTTCACATTATTTCAGATGGTGCGATTGTTTGTTCTGGTGGTGTGGAACTTGCACAAAAAGTTCAGCGTGATGGATATAATGGGACTTTCTAAAAAACTGGTGACAAATCTTTCTGAACAAAAAAATGAACCAGGTTGGATGACAGATTTTCGTTTGCAGGCATTACAACTGTTTGAATCGATGCCGCTGCCATCATGGGGGGTTGATCTAAAAAAAGTAAACTTTGACGATTTAACTTATTATCTCAAGCCTGCAGAACAACAGTGGAGTTCTTGGAGTGATGTTCCAGATTCAATAAAAGAAACATTTGAGTCTCTTGGTGTTCCAGAAGCTGAGAAAAAATTTTTAGCAGGTGTTGGTGCGCAATATGAATCGGAAGTTGTATACAAAAATCTAAAAGAGGAATGGGCAAAACAGGGTGTTATTTTTGTCGATACTTCCACAGGGTTACGTGAGCACGAAAAACTATTCAAAACATACTTTTCAACCATTGTAAAACCACATGACAATAAATTTGCAGCACTTAACGCTGCGGTTTGGTCTGGAGGTAGTTTTATTTTTATTCCAGAAGGGGTACATGTTGAATTGCCATTACAGGCTTATTTTAGAATTAATAGTCCAAAAATGGGACAGTTTGAGCGAACGTTAATTGTTGCAGCGCCAAACAGTAGGGTGCACTATATTGAAGGGTGTAGTGCGCCAGTGTATCAAAAAGGTTCTTTGCATAGTGCTGTTGTTGAAGTAATTGCATGTGCAGGTTCGCGAGTTCGTTATACAACAATTCAAAATTGGTCTTCTGATGTGTATAACTTGGTTACCAAGCGTGCGGTTGCGCATGAAGATGCAGCTGTAGAGTGGATTGATGGAAATTTTGGTTCTCAAGCAACTATGAAATATCCGTGCATTGTTTTACAAGGTGACAGGGCAAGAGGGCAGTTGATTTCAGTTTCTGTTGCAGGAAATGGTCAGCACCAAGATGTTGGTGGAAAAATTATTCATCAAGGAAAACAAACAACATCACATATTATTTCAAAATCAATTTGTAGATGTGGTGGTGTTTCTACCTATCGAGGATTAGTTACGGTGGAAAAAACAGCTGCAAATGCAAAATCACAAGTGCAATGTGATGCATTACTGCTTGATAGCCGTTCTGTTGCACTATCAAAACCAAATATAATTGTTAATCGTCATGATAGTGATGTTGGACATGAAGCATCAGTCAGTACTGTTGATGAAGAACAGTTGTTGTATCTACAATCGCGTGGATTTTCTGTCCAACGTGCACGAGCAATGATTGTAAATGGGTTTATTGATCTGTTTGTGCAAGAGTTGCCAATGGAGTATGCCGTTGAGATAAATCGGTTGATTGCATTGGAACTTGACCCTTCGATGCGCTTTGCGAATGTTCAGCACTCAGGGCGATCGGGGTAAATATGGAATTAACAATCGAAGTAATGAAAAAAAATCAGACTATTTTTTTAGACGAAAAAACTTCACGTGATGTGACAATAAATCTTTACTCACACTCGTCAACACAGATATATGACACCGGACATGCTGGTTCAGTCACGTGCTATTTTCATGTAGGTTCTACGCTTGATTATTCTTTTTTTATCTCCAGCTCAACACAAAAAAAGTTAAATCTTTTTTTTGTTGGAGAAAATGCTTTAGCTTTTGTTAAGGGTGTTTGTATTTTACAAGAAAATCAGAATGCTTCGCTTGTAATAGAACAAAATCATAGTGCAAGTAATACAGAAAGTGTTTTTTTAATGCGAAGTTTATTAGCAGATGAAGCAGTATTGTATCAAAAAGGGAATATTATTGTTCTTCAAAAGGCAAGCAGTGTTGCGGCGTCACAAAAGAGCAAGGCTATTACACTTTCGCCAAATGTGAAGGTGCAAATGTTACCAGAACTTGATGTTCGTAACAAAAACGTGCGATGCTTGCATGGTGCAGCTGTAGGTTCTTTTGATGAGAAACAGTTGTTTTATTTACAATCACGTGGAGTTGATGGAAAAAGTGCAAGACAGTTGCTTGCTCAAAGTTTTTTGACAGCAGACTTGAAAAAGGGCAAAGGACAAGAAGAGTTTATTGAAATGATACATAAGAAAGTTCAGGAGTTGCTATGAAGCAGTTACGAAAAGATTTTCCAATTTTTAATGAAAAAATAAATGGTCACCCCCTCATTTATTTGGATAGTGGTGCAACCAGTCAAAGACCGATTCAGGTTATTGATGCAATTTCAGAGTTTTATAAACGATTTAATTCAAACATTCATCGTAGTGTGCACGCATTCAGCGAACAAGCAACAGGAATGTATGAAGAAGCTCGACAAAAGGTAGCAAAATTTATTGGTGCATCAGATGTAAGTGAAATTATTTTTACCCGTGGAACAACAGAGAGTTTAAACTTTGTTGCAGCAGCCTGGGGCAAAAAATATATTAAGCAAGGTGATGAAATTGTTTTAACAGAGATGGAACATCATGCGAATTTAGTACCGTGGCAACAAGTAGCAGAAAAAAATGGTGCAACGCTTAAATTTATACCGATTTTGCCCGATGGTTCACTAGCTATGGACACGGTTTCTGAGTTAATAACACCAAAAACAAAATTGGTTGCCATCACGCACGCTTCAAATGTTTTGGGAACACATGTTGATGTTGCGGCTATCGCAAAAAAAGCTCATGAAGTTGGTGCAAAAGTTGTTATTGATGCTGCACAATCATCACCACATCAAAAACTGGATGTAAAAAAACTGGATTGCGACTTTCTAGCCTTCTCTGGACATAAAATGCTTGCACCAACTGGAATTGGTGTACTGTTTATAAAAAAAGAGTTACATGATGAAACACCACCGTTTCATTTTGGTGGCGGCATGGTATTTGAAGTTGATTATGACAAAGCTAGTTGGCAAGTTGCTCCGTATAAATTTGAATCCGGTACACCTGCTATTGCGCAAGTGATTGGACTTGGTGCAGCAATTGATTATTACAACAACAATATAAATTTTGATGAACTAAAAACATATGAAGCACAGTTAACCGCACAAGCAATTGATGGCTTAAGCCAAATAGAAACAGTAAAAATGCTTGGCCCTATCAATGATCTGAAAAAAAGGGGTCATTTAATTTCATTTACAGTGGATGGTGTTCACTCACACGATGTTTCTGCGTATCTTAGTAACTTTGGTATTTGTACTCGTGCTGGTCACCACTGCGCACAGCCGTTGGCAAAAAAGTTGGGTGTTATTTCTTCTGTTCGGGCGAGTTTTATGTTTTACAATACGCCACAAGAAATTGATGTTTTTTTAAAAACAATGCGTGAATTAAAACTGTAGCTTCAGTTTTTTAAATCCGTTTTCTATTTGCTTGGTTGATCTGTATTGAATGGCAGTGATACCAAGCTTTTTTGCTTCTTCAATATTTTCTATCTGATCATCAATAAAAACAGTTTCTTGCGGATCAAGCTGATACGTTTCAAGTAGATGGTTGTAAATTGCCGGATCAGGTTTGAGCAAGTGAATGTCACATGATGCAACAATACCATCAAACAGAGAAAAAACCGCCTGGTGTGATTGTTTCAATAAAGAAAATGTTTGTGTGTCGATATTGGTAAGCAAAAACAGTTGATACGCACTATCGGCGGCGATTTTTTGCAACAGAGTGATCAACGTTTTGTTTGGCACAAGGCCGGACATTATTTTTTTTGATGAAAATAGAAGATCTGCAATATGCATAACAATCTCTTTTTCCATTTTGCTTACAAATAGTTTTGGATTAAGCGTTTCAATTTTTTGTTTAATCGTTTTTATTGTTTTGTTGGTATTTTCAAGCCCGCTAAAACAGTTGCTTGCACACGAGGGGAGATAAAATTGTTTGTATTTGCGATGCGTGTCTGTAATGCCTTCTTGTTGAGCTATGATGTCCATGGTACGCAAAAAGGTGGTAACGGGATTTTTAAAGTGAGTAAAAATGTATTTGGCTGTTTTAAGTAATCCAAGTTCCTGGATCTGTTTTCGTGTGCTGAACTGAAATAGCACGCCAACCATATCAAAAACGATATTTTTTTTTTGATTCATTTATTTTTCTCCTGAGCTCCTGATAGCTTCAATATTAGGGTGGTCATCAATTTATAAAATCATTAGGGGGCGATATGAAAAGACTGAGTGTATCAAAAAAGACGTTACTTGTTGGATTTATGCTTCTATGTAGCACGCAAGTATTTGGTAGTGGGGGTAAAATGACCTCTATTCATAAGACTATAAAATCACCTAAAAAATGGTTTTTCAGACGGATGCTTGGGGATAAAATTTTTGACTATGGACCAAAGATTTTATTATTTGGAAGCATGGGAGCTGTATCAGGTGTAATTAATGTTCCAATTATACCTAGAAAAACAATGGACAAGCTTTTTAAGACCAGTGTGCTTACGGTTGTCGGCTATTATTTATTCTGGGGTAGTGGAACAGTAAATGATACAAATAAAAGAGTGCGTAGGTTGCAAAAAGGTCAGACAGAATTAAAGGGGGGCCAGAAAGAACAAAGCGATGCACTACATGAAGTTTTTAATGCTGTTTCAAATAATTACCAAGAAATAATAGAGGTAAAAAGTATATCGACAGAGGTGAAAGGTTTAACATCAGAGATAGATAGAAAGGTAGATTTAAATGGTGGCGGTATATCAACAAATGGAGAAAAAATAGATCATCTTACACATATTACAGAAACGAGCTTCCAAAATTTAGGGTGTGGCCAAAAAGAGATCAAGGAAGGTCAAAGGAAGATAGAGTTGAATATTGTTGAAAAAGTTGAGAGTAAACAGGAAAAAATCTTGGAGCAGAATCAAGAAATAATGAATAAAACTAGTAGGTTTATGTCATTTTTCAAATCAGTATTTTTCAGAAGACATGTACGTTCAAATAATAATGGGTCTGATTGTGGTCAATCAGAAAATACAGTTTCCAAATTAAGCGAGTTTATTCCAGAATTAAAAATAATTTAAGAGCTTGTAAATTTGTTTTTTCCTTTATTTCTAGTAGTTTTAGTGCAGTCTGAATTGGCGAAAAATGTATAAAATTACAAGGAAACAAAATGGAAAATTTAAGTTTATCAAAAAGAGCAGCACTTTTAGGGTTGATTGTTTTCTGTTGTGTTCCAGTGAATGAGATGAATGGTAGTGGAAAAGAAACGGTTGAAAAAACGGTTGGTGGAGAAACGATTATTAATATTCACGAAGTCGTAAAACCAACAAATGAGATATTTTTAAGGCGGATGTTTGGGAACAAAGTTGTTGATTATGGTCCAAAAGTTGCCTTTTTTGCAGGACTAGGCATTTTGTCAGGAATTATAGATGTTCCATTTGTTCGCAGAAAAACACGGGACAAGCTGTTCAAGGTGGGAGTGCTTGCTGGTTTGGGCTATTATTTGTTCTGGGGGGATTCAAAAATAGATAGAATAGACAAAACAACGGTTGATACGAATGAAAGAGTTAAAAATATCGAAGATGGAGAAACGAATTGGCAACAGGGGGTTAATGGGAAGTTGAGCTGTATATCTGTAGGATTACATGAAGTTGGTGATCATTTGTGTGGTCAAGGCACACTGTTGCGCAAGATAGAGAATAACGTTTTGATTCTTGATAAAAAGGTTGATAATATCCATGCAGACCTGAAAACCCTTGCAGGTAAAGTGGATATTAGCCTAAAAGATCTTAAGTCTGGTCAGGCTGTTGTGCTAGGAAATCAGAAGAAGATGGGGGAAAAGCTCGATCTTCTTGCGGATGGGACTAACACGGTTATTGAGAATCAAAAGAAAACACATAATGGACTCAATCGATCGAACTATCTTCAGTCGGCTTTTTTTCAAAAAAAAGCCCCAAATTTTTTTGCAAAAACGATCGGTAGTTATAGTAACATGATAGTCGGTGTGTCGCCCATCCAGTCTTTTAAATAAAGCCAAAATATACCAAGATTCGGATTCTACTTCGAAGACGTTTAGTTCAGCATATCCGCGGTTAATCTGCCGCGGATATGCTCTTATCAAAATCAATAAAAGCGCCTCTGGGCGCCTTTTTTGCGCATATTTTGCCTAAATATGGCCATTTCACGATTCAAACACCAAAAATAGGTCAAAAGCACCTCCTGGAGCACATTCTTTGGGGGCGGTTGTAACCTTTATCCCCCTGCGGTAAAATGATTACAAATAGAATTAAAGCTATGATGTAGTCCTACTTATTGGGAGGTTATTCTTATGAAGAAAGTAAATGTTTTAAAATCGTTGGCTCTTGTGGGCCTTTTAATGCCTTGTATGCCAGTTCAAGCTGGTTGGTTTGGTTGGGTTGCAAGTAGCGTCAAAGAAGGTGCAAAATCAGCCTGGAGCAAAAACTGGGTACGTGAAACGGTATCTGTTTCCAGTGGTGTTGTGGGCGGTCTGGCAACATCTGCTGTTTTGAGCAAAAAAAATTCTAGACTTAACAAGGTTGTGTACGGTTTTGTAGGCGGTACAGTTGGTGAAGTTTTTTACCGAACATTTTTGCGTAAATCTACGCTAGAAGAAGATGTCAAAACTATCAAGTCTGATGTTAAGGATTTGAAGAAGGGTTTCTCTGAATTTGATGAAAAACTAGTCAATCTCACAAAGTTAATGACATTAGTATTAAAAGATATTGATGATACAAATCTGAAAATTGAGCTTTTACTTGATTTTCAAATTAAAAAAACTGAGATTGAATTGTTAGATGATGAGAAAGAGAAGAAATCTAAATTGCTTGATTTGTTGAAAAAAATTAAAGCAGTAATGATAACACAGAAAGAAAAAAAGGAAAAACGAAGTGAAACACACAGCAGCCAAAACACACAAAAATAGACTACAGCAAGTAAGTATAGTGAATATGCAAGTATAAATATAAATTTTTGGAGTTTATCATGAATAAAAGAGCTGTTGTAAATGTACTTGGGTTTGCTTTTTTATTGATTTTTTCAGCAAGTGCTGCTCTGGCATCAGAAAAAAAACAAGATTCATTTGATAGTAGTAATCAACTAAGTTCTCTTGAAAAGATGGTAATGGAACTCACGAAAAAAACAACTGAATTAGACGGTACCATAGATCTTTCTATGAAACTTTTGATAGAAGGTCTTGAGCAGGATTTAGAAAAATTAGAAGAAAAAGAGAAAAATAAGAAAAGAGAAAGAAAACAATAAATAATGAAGTATTTGGAGGTTATTATGAATAAGAAGAGAATATTTATTAATCTATTATGTGGTGTTGGGTTGTTACTGTCAAATGCACAGATGTCTGCGAATGCACAGATGTCTGCGAATAATAATTTGTCGAATATTGACAAAAGCTTTATAGCTATAAAAAGAGACATTGGCAAAGCATGGAATTATGGTAAAAGTTATTTTAGCAGAAGTTTTTCTAGTATGACCAACTATTTTTACCAGACAAAACCAGGTAAAGAAACAAAAACTAAAGTTGATACATTCAAAAAATCAGTTGCAGGAAGGTTTATATTTAGTGAAAAGGTAAAAGCAGCTCGTTATAGTCTTAGTGCTGCTACAAGTAGTATTGTTGTAAGTAAGACACCTTTTTTACGTCGATTGGCAAAAGGTGGCCCAGTTCAACACTTTTTTGCAGGAGTGTTAGCATTTACTGTTTGTAGTCTTCAGAAGAATACGAATCTTTTGATTCAGGCAAATAAAAAGATTGATACACTTCAAGGGACTGTTGATCACGGATTTGAAAACGTTGACAAAGGAATGAAGAATATAAACAACAACGTGAAAGACAATGGAAGAAAGCTCTCAACTGTTAATGGTATTGTCGATAAAGTTAATGATATTCATAGAGCTCTTCCTAAGAGCTATCAAAAATATAAACAAGAACAAGAAGCTGATATTTAAAGTTAGTATTTTTTAGCTGAAATTAATAAAAATCCGTGGTGTAAAAAGCCGCGGATTTTTTATTGCACAATTGTGTTAGAATTACGTATTTTAAAAAGAGGAATCATATAAGTTTTATCTTTGTAAAAAAGGGAAATACATGAAGCGTAATCAGATTATAGGACTCATTTTTGGTGCGTTATTGATACCGCTCATTTTTGTGTGGTATTTCTTTGATATATCAACGTTTTTTAGCTTTCAATATTTGCAAAAAAACAGTGCGGCATTGTTACAGTTTGTGCAAGAACACTATTTTTTTTCAATTTTTTTGTATGTTTCTATTTATGTAACGATTATTGCTTTTTCTTTGCCTGCTACCGGGCCACTTACTTTATTGGGTGGATTTTTGTTTGGTGCTGCTGGAGGATTTGTTATTGCAACATTGAGTGCAACAATTGGTGCGACGGTGGCATTTTTGATTATTCGAAATCAAGTAACTGATGTTGTGCGGCAACGATATGGAAAACAGCTAAAAACATTTCAGAAAAAAACAAAAAAATATGGTGTTGTGTATTTACTGCTTATGCATGTTTCTATGATGATTCCGTATATTGTTATTAATATTTTGGCGGCGCTTTCTGATATGCGAGCACGAACGATTGTCTGGACTACCGCACTAGGGTTTGTTCCACTTGCATTGATATATACTGTTGCAGGAAGTAAATTGACAACGATTAAAACAATTAATGATGTTTTTTCTGGTAAAATGATGCTTGTTTTTGGAGTTTTTATACTCTTTTTCTTTTTGCCGGTTATTATACGGCGTCTGTTTGGAAGGCGTTTATTATGAAATGGTTGCGTAAAAAACGAGTTTGGATTGGTCTATTTTTTCTTGTAGTCTTGTTGTTGCTTCGTTATGTTGGGTTTGGTAAGTACATAACGCTTGAAACAATACAACTGAACAGATGTGCACTACAGAAAATGGTGATACAAAACTATTGGGCGTTTGTATGTAGCTTTTTAACAGTGTACGTGATTGCTTTGACATTCCTTTTGCCATTATCACTTTTATTGACGCTTTCTGGCGGATTTTTTTTTGGCGCAAAGCATGGAATGATCATTTCTCTTATTGGTGCAACAATTGGTTCTACCGTTTCATTTTTGTTGATACGTTATTTTTTTGGTCAAGCGTTGCATGATCGATACAAAGATCGGTTAAAAGCATTTAATAGAGAATTGAAACGGTATGGTTCGAGTTATTTGTTGAGTATTCACTTTTTTTTTATCATTCCTTTTTCCATACCAAATGTTCTTGCAGGTCTTGCAAATATTCCTCTATGGACATTTTTTTGGACAACATTTGTTGGTTTAATTCCAGGCATGTTTATTTTTTCATCAATGGGGCAGAAATTAATGACCATGCAGTCTTTAAAAGAGCTTGTATCATTTAATTTAATGATGCTTGTTGTTCTTCTTTTTATTTTATCTCTCGCTCCAATGATTCCTCGATGGATCAAGATGTTTAAAAAATCTATTTCAAAAAAGTAAAAAATAGCAGATAGTGCTTTTTAAAAGGGTTTTTCAGGGCGCGATTGAGCTTTTTAGGGAATATAGTAACATAAAACTATAAAACTTAGATACGTAAAAGATCAGCTTATAGTGGCCAAAATGGTCTTAGAATGGAGGAAGTTTATATGAAAATCAGGTCGATGCTTTTTTCTTTGTTATTGCTTGTATTGTTTTCTAGTGTACAGGTACAAAGCATGTTTTTTGCAAAAAATATTTTTAAACGTTTACCGTGGGCGATAAAAGGCATGGCTATTGGTGTGACTACAGGCCTAGCACATGATATTTCTTTACGTATTCGAAGAAAAAAAAGAAACCTTGGCATATTCCGAAGAGTATTTGTATATGGAGGATGTGGTTTAGGTTTCGGTGTTTGTGTGGATCAAGAAAAAATATTTCGTCTTTTAAAAGAATTGAAACTTGATCATGAAGAACTCAAACAATTAGGCAAAAAAAATTATCAAGCAATTTTAAATAATGGAAGAAAGATTGATGTTAATCAAGGGCTTATTCGCGCATCGAGAAAAGAATTGATTAATCATGATGAAAACGTAATGGCAGCAGTTGAATCTTTGCATGAAAAAAGTGATATCACGCAGAATGATGTTTGTGATGTGAAAGAACTTATTGCAAAACAAACACAAGCATTTGAAAATCTTCAAAAAAAACAAGAAGAACAATACAAGAATGTAACATACGGTCTTGGCCATCTAGGGAAAGGGCAGGCAGAGATGAAAAAAATATTGGAAGAAAAACCAAATAAGTCGTGGTTTAGTAAATTTTCGTTGAATCGTTATATTACTGAAACATCAGAACCAGATGATGCCGCAATTGTCACGCTTCATGATGACAAAGATGGTGATATTTAGGCCTACAGGATCTCGTAAGTAAGATCTTTATTTTGTTTTTCAAGTAAATCATTGAGTTGTTTTTCAAGCGTTTGGAAATGTAACTCAGAGCTGAATAGGTTTTTCCTTTTTTTACAAACAATGCCTTGTATTCCAAGTTGTTGCGCGGCTTTAATATTTTCTGTTTGATCATCAAATAATAAACAGCTTTCCGGGCAGATGTTACTGTTGTTTAGTAATATCTGATAAAAAGGAAGCGCTGGCTTTGCTGTTTTATGGTAACCAGAGACAAAAATATTTTCTTTTTCAAACAGCCCAAACAGTTCCGGATGTTTTTTTTGAATCAGTTCAAATGATTCGGCATCGAAATTGGAAAGAATATACACATTCAATCCTTTTTCTTTGCAGGTTTTTACGAACTTAATACCCTTTTTTGTTGGGTACACTGATGCAGCGATGGCTTTTGGTGTAAAAATCATAAGAGCCATACTTAAAATAAGTGAACGTTCAGATCTGTCTTTGAAACTATTTGGATGCGATTTTACATGCGAAGAAACTATTCCTCTGATTTGCGAGCAAGAATAGGTGCCAGAAAGCCAATCTATAAGGAGTTGTGGCAAGATATGTTTGCCATCAGGAGAATATGATTTTGGGATTGTTGGATCAAGCGGTTTAATGGTATGCAAAAAATTAAACAGTTTTTTTTGTACATTAAAGGGATTGTGAAGCGTTGCGATGTAAGCAAAGAATCTAGAAATTCCTATAGTAAGAAATGCCTTTTTTTTACTGTTGTTCAATAGCACGCCGCCAAGATCGAAAATAACATTTTCAATTCGTTGATTTCGGCGTCTCAATCTGCGCATTTGTGTTTGTACATACCCCAAAAAGGGGCTCAAAATTGTTGAGGGAAGCCCAAAAAGCAAAAAAAGCGCGATAGCGCGCGATAATGGTAACAACCGTTTCATGATTTCCAGTTCTATTGGTTTATATTTTTTCATCCCTACTTATGATCCTAGGGGCATTGTATTTAAATGTCAAACGGTCTATTAATAGGGGAATTTAAGCTTTTTGTAGCGGCGGGACATTCTTGACTTTGATTGGGTTGAAACTATACTTGTTTTGATGTTTGTTTTTTGATTCTATGAGAAATGTAGTAGGTTTTTATTGAGGGAGGATTTTTGCACTTTTATTCAATGAATTTTTGTAGATATAATAACAACTTGTATATAAAACGAATGGGATTTTATGAATAAAAAATTAATGCTCCAAGGCCTTATTATTGCTGCGTCTTTCGGTAGTGTTTTTGTGAAGGCAGAGGAAGTAGAAGCTACAATCAAAAAAGAAAATGTTGAGGAAGTCAAAAGCGTTGAAGAAGAAGCATTTTTAGAAGGTGGAGCTGCTATTGCAGATTCTGTGCAAGAAGAAGCTATTGAAGAAACGCAGGAAGCAGCTACAGAGGCATCAGCAGAAGTTGAACAAGAAGAATTGTTAACAGAAGAGGATGATAATTTTCAAGCAGCAGCAGAAACAGTAGCAGAAACAGAAACAGCAGCAGAAAAAGAGCATAGCTTTTCCATTGGTGCAGTAAAACGTAAACTTTGTGTTGCAAGAAATAATTTTTGTTTTGTTAAAAGCTGGTCTAAAAAACAATGCGTTTCGGCGCTTGTATTTACATTGGATAAAATTGGTTCAGAAGATCGTTTTGATATTGTAACGCAAGGCAGACTTTTTGCACTTTTAGATGCAGTTGTCGATAGGCTCCACTTTCTTGTTACCGGAAAAGCAAGAACATTCAAATTTGCATATAAATTGGCAAAAAAAGGACTTGGTGAAATTGCCGAAGACATAAGCGGTGTTTTGCAAAAAGTAAAAACAGGTGATTTGTCTGTTGAAGATATTGAAGAACTTCTTGCATTAGCAAAAGATGAAGATAAAGCTAAAAAACTTGAAATTATTAGAGCACTTGCTGAGGATCGCAAAAAGCGTCAAGAAAAAATCGAAGGCAAGATCAAGCAAAATGAAGAACTATTGTGCGATTTAGAAGAAAAACAAGACAAAGATTCAAAGTTTTACAGAGTTGATAAAAAAATTGTTGGTTATTACAACAACTACAGAATTTCTTCAGTTGCAAAACGTGGCAAACTCCTCGTTCAAAAAATGGGCAAAAAACCTGTAAAAAGCCTTAAAGAGCCAGTTTTTAAACCGGTTCAAGAGGTAAAAAGAGGATTTATCCCAGAGACGGTTTTAGATTCAGTTATTTAAAAGCTTTTTAGTATTTTAAGAGCTTTGATATCGCAATCGAGGCGGTGGGAGAAACTCCCATCGCCATTTTTATGCAGTTTTTGCTTTAAAGAAAGGGTTTTTGCTATGCTTAAGGTATGGAAACATGTGGTGAAAGTAGCAATAATTCGAGGCTATCGTTATGAAACTCTACAAAGAACGTGTTATGGATCACTATCAAAACCCGAGAAATCGTGGAAAATTGGAAAAACCAGACTTTTCCACGGGGCATTTTAACCCGTCATGTGGCGATTCCGTTGGATTTGATGCGCATATCAAAGACGGGAAGCTCGAAAAACTAATGTTTACTGGTGATGGTTGTGCTGTCAGTCAGGCAGCAGCATCGATGCTTACAGAAGAAGCACCAGGAAAAACGCTCGAAGAACTACTCAAAATGGACAAGGAACATATTCTGCAGCTTATTGGTATGCCTTTAGGACCGATGAGAATGCGATGTGCGCTTCTTCCTCTTCAAGCCCTTCATGAAGGGGTCAAAAAATACAAAAACGACAAATCTGACTAGGTTCTGTTGGTATTTTGTTTTTTAAATTTTTTATTTTCCGAATGCCATGAGTGGTTCTCCTAAGAAAACAAAGTATTCTTTTTAGGTGAAATTTTTTTGCCATTAAAGTAAAATGGCAAAAAATACATCATTAGGAGAACATATCATGCTTAACCATGCCAAGGTGATGAAAGAGTTGCAGCGTGTTGCCGATAAACTTTTTTTTAATTTTGAAGATGAAGGTGATTGTGCCAGAACTGTTTGGAAGAAAATATCGGATGATTCAACCTTTGCGCATAAAATAAAAACAGTAGATGTTCCGTGGATGCTTCCATCTTGGTCTGGGCGGTTGGATGACATCTTTGTTGTAAAAAAAGAGTTTGAAGCATACCATGTGCTTGCAGTTGATGGATCTCAAATTTATCCAGACAAGCATCAAGGTACATCATGTTCTTTGATCAATATCGGTTCGGTACATCTTCGATACGGTTTATCAGGAAGATCGGTTCAATTATATTCTGATCCTCTTGTTTTTATTGGAGATGAAGAAAAAGAGTTGCATGAAACACCGAACGAATTAGTCAATTGCAGGCGACAAGAATGGGAATTTTTTGCAGGAATTAAACATTCAACATTGATGCATCAGCAAACAAATGATGATACATCATTGTTTCTTTTTGATGGATCTCTTATTTTTTGGCATCTGGAATCAAAAGAAAGAGACGTGAAAGTTCGTTTTTTGGCAAGTTATTTAGACTCTTTACAGAAACTTTATGAACAACAGGTTTTGCTTGCTGGCTATATAAGTTTGACTAAAAGCAAGGAGCTTGTGAATCTGTTGCGTGTTGCTCTTGCTTTTTTTGCTCAAGAGTTAGGGGTTTCTGAATATGTGCAACAACTAAAAGTAACTCTCGAATATATGACTGATGCACACATTGTTCGTTTTTTTCTTAAGCCGTTTACGAGAACAACTGTTTTTAAAAACCACAGTACGATTACAAAGCACTATCCGGTCGATTTACACCCACATTTTTTGTATCTTCATGTTGGCAGTGAAATTGTTCGTTTGGAATTTCCGGCGTGGATTGCACAACAGGCGGCTTTGGTTGAACAACTCACGACACTGGTTGCAGATCAAGTGCTGAAAGGTGACGGTTATCCGGTTGCTCTTGCCGAAGCACATGAACAGGCGGTAGTAAAAGGTGCAGACAGAGACTTTTTTTATCATATGGTAAAAAAAATTGGTTTATCAGAAAAACATCGTTCTTTATATTCACAAAAGATCAGAAGTAAGCGGGGAATCAGAGTTTGAAGGGATTTGCAAAATAGTACTTACCTTTAAAAAGATTTTTCTATTTTTTGATAGGTTGTAGCCCGTAGGGCGTATACTTTAGGAAAATAGCTTGTTCAAATTTGGAATTTAGCGATGTTATTATTTTGTTTTGTAAACATATATATTTTTCCAATTTTATAACAGCTTCATCAACCAGTTCTGATTTTAGGATATTGTCATCATTTGTTTCCAATTTTACGATAGCGTTATCAACCAGTTCTAATTGGTTGATAACGGATTCATATATGATTTTTTTATATTCGTTATTTTCGTTTAGGGTAATGGGCTCTATTTTTAATGATTTTATCAAATGAAAATACTTATACTTTTCGTTATGTTTTTCTACAAGGTTGTTATAGTGTTTTTTGCGATTGTCCAGATAGGCTTTAATTTTTTGTACACCATATATTGAATATTCTTCAGGAAAAAACCAAGAGATACCGTTTATAGAATAAAAATGAAACTCACTGGTGTTGTTTATAGTTTTTTTGAGTTTTGTAACCTTATGTTTCTTTTTTTTTCTTTTATATGTGAAAGTATTTCTATCCATACTGCTGGATATTGAGATAGGTGTGATAAGTGCGGCAAAAAAGATAGCAACTGTTTTCATTATTATAATCTTTCGGAAAATTTTTGTAGATCATTTGTCTTAGTGCTATTATTGTAGCAATAATGCTTTTGTCAAATCATAGGCTACTGAAAGGAGTTTTTGTGGGGAACTTCCTGCGTGTGTTTTTTTGTATCAGTTTTCTTTTTGGTTCGATTTTTAATAGTGAGGCTTCAAAAAAAGGGTTTTTATTTTGGGGCAAAGTATTTGCGGTTTCGGCTGTTGCAACGGGGACTGTTTTGGGCGTAAAAGCATTTTGCAGAAGTATGTTTTATACAAAAAAGGTTGAGTCCAGCGCAAAAGAAATAAAAAGCCTAAAGAAATCATCCTTCAATGTTATGAATACGCAATTATCGTCGGATTTTCAGTTGATTAATGAAGAAGGGGGATTTACAAATCTAGTCCAACGAGTGACTAATCTTGAGAAAAAAAATAAGGAGCAAGAGGAAAAGATTTGTTGCTTTAATGAAAAAATTAAAAAGCTATGTAGCGCAACTTGCGAATTGATACTTGCAAACAAAGAATATGAGGATTTGAATCATGTTGTCGATGATAATGAGGATAAAGTTTCGATCTTGTATGATTGTTTTTTAAAAAAAGAATCTAATGAGGATCGCTTGAAAAAATTAGAGAGCAAAGTATCTGGTTTGAAAAAAAAGATGAAAAAAATCGTAAAAATAAAGAAAAAAAGGAACAAGAAAAAAAAGAATGATAAAAAAAAGAAGAAAGACGAGTTTCCTTTTGATGAAGTAGAGTCATGGCTTCAGACTAATCCGCCTCGTGAAGTAGAAAAGGGGGCTAATGAGGTTATAAAAAAAAATGGTTGTTTGTAGAATAAGGGTTATTTAGAATAATAAACAATGAAAAATAAGAAAAAATTGGGGAGAGTGCTTGTGAAGCGTTTTTTTGTTTTTATCATACTCGTTTCAACTATTTCTTCGCATACGTATGGTATGATGTTATTTACAAAGATTTTTTCGTGTTTTAAAAGAAGTATAAAAACAGAACATGTTATTGTTGGAGGTCTTGCTGCTTCTGGTGCTTCTATTTTAACAGCGTGTGGTATTTTGGGGGGTAAATTTTTTTATCACAAACTATTTGGTTCAAAGGTTGAGATTCAATTGAAAAAGAATTGTAGGAATCTGGAATTAAACTGTGAAAAGATGGGAAGGATGTTTGATATAGCAAATGCCGTTGGCGATGCGTATAAGATGAAAAACTTTAAGAATAAAGGGGAACAGCTTGTTGCTATTACCAGTTCTTTGAGTTTTTTGCAAAAGATGGAGAAGAACTTTAAAGGTGTTAAGCCAGGGCATATTGAAGCGTTAAAAAGTTTAAATGTTGAGATTTTGTATAATTTAGAAAAAATAGATTCATTGGGTTTGGCAAGAAGAGTGGGTGAGCTTGAGACAAACGTGGAATGTTTGCTAGGAAAATGTAAGGCATTTGCTAAAGTGGGTCACGATGTTGTTGATTGTAAAGGTGTTCTGTCTGAGTTGAAGTTACAGCAAGAGAGTTTTGAAAACCATTTGCATATGGATCATAATGGTTATGCAAGCTCGTGTGAGGCTCAGTTCTGTGAGGCTCAGTTCAATAAAAAAATGTTTCAGTCTATTTGTTTTAGTGATGCGTCAGAGGGTGATACACATATTTGAGAGTAAATTAACCTAAAAACTTTTTGAAAAAGCCGGCAATACTGCTGCCGCCGTCTTTGACGGCACTTCCAATTTTTTGGGCGTAGGAACTAAGAATTTTTTTGGTTTCTGCGTCCAGTTTTTTTGGTATATGACATTGTGGAATTACTACAAGGTTGCCAAAGCTTGTTCCTCGACGTTTTGAAAATCCTTTTCCTGCAATGATGATCGCTTCGCCAACAGGGCACCCTTTTGGAATTTTAATGGTTTCTTTTGTTCCATCAATACTTTCAATTTCCACGTGTGCACCAAAAACAAGTTGAGGGTAGGTAAGCATCACGGTGCATTCAAGGTCATCACCGACACGTTTGAATCGTCTGTCAGGCATGATTTGAATTTTTAAAAATAGATCACCGGAAGGTCCGCCATACACGCCAGCATCACCTTTTTGTGGAACGCGAAGTTCTGCACTATCAAAAATGCCTTTTGGAATAGTAATAGAAAATTTATCAAATTTTTGTGTTCGTGATTGACCAGAACAGTCTTTGCATGGTGATGGAATGGTATATCCGTTGCCACCACATGCACCACAGGCTTGTGAATACATAAAAAAGCCTTGGCGCCGATTAATTTGTCCGGTTCCATCGCATTGAACACATTGTTTTGTGCTTGTTCCAGGTTTAGTTCCTTTTCCTAGACAAGTTTGACAATCGAAAAAGTGGTAATATTTAATTTCTTGTTTTGTGCCTGTGTAGGACTCTTTTAAGCTGATAGAAAGTTCTTTGTACAAATCGTGACCACGTTTTGCTTGAGGTCCAGAGCGAGCTTCTTGTCTGCCGCCGAAAATATCACCAAAAATATCGCCAAAGCTTGAAAATATATCATCCATGCTCATGCCTTGACCAAAACCGTTGGCACCATTGCCCATAGCACCATCTACACCCGAATGACCAAACTGATCGTATGATTTGCGTTTTTCATCATTAGAAAGTATCTCGTAGGCCTGAGCAGCCTCCTTAAAATTATCTTCAGCTTCCGCATTGTCAGGATTTCTGTCTGGATGGTACTTGAGGGCCTTTTTGCGATAGGCAGATTTAATTTGGGCTGCTGTTGCAGACTTGGAAACGCCTAAAACCTCATAATAATCACGCTTTGACATTTTTTTACACTTTTTTTAATTCATTTTTTTAGTAAAAGATAAGCAGACTAATCTACTCATTACCTAGAAATAATACCATAAAAAAGGGCTTTTTTCTATGTGGTTTTGTGTCGCACTATGATTTTTGGCCGTTTTTTAACCAGGTTGTATAGATCCTTGCCGCCAGATGCGCCGAGTAAAGAACTACCCAAAAGGCCTAATAAACCAGTAATTCCAAAGGAAAAATAAGTGTCTCGGTTTGAACATACCAGATAGTCGCCATATTTTAGCGCGATTGCTGATAATATTCCACCTATTGCTGCTATTAAAAGCTTTGAAGCAGGAGTAACAATTTTTTTGAAGTTTTTTGAAGTTTGATTTGGTTGAGGCTTTTTTTTGAGAATCTCACAAAAATCCTTTGTTCCCCACAGATAACTTGCGATTCCAGCAACTATCATCGTGCCACCACCGACAATATCAACGGGTGATGTTTTAGGGTCTCTAAATATAACATCAAAAATAAATGTTCCAAAACCTGCCAATGTTGTGCCTACAGCTAGTTTTGCGGTTGCTTTAATTGTAGAAGGTTGGTGAGATTTTAATTTTTTCTCTTTCAATGTTTCTTTTGCGTGCAGAACAGGGGAGCATCCCAAAAAAAGTGTGATTACACTTAGAATATAAATTGTTTTGGCATTCATTTTTTTGACTCCATAGTTGTTTGTTATTGTCTGCTTTTTGCTACAGATACACAATATCACAGTTTTCTGTTTTGCCTAAAAAAAAAAGGGCAGAAACTTCCTGCCCGAAAAAAAAGAGTTACAAGAAATATTTTTATTTTTTTGTTACGTAACGCACTTTCATTTTTGAGCTAAATACTTCGTCATACAAATCTTTTCCTCCCCAGCACAGAAATATTGCTCCGATTAAGGAAGAGATTGTTGGTAGTAGGTAGTTAGAAGGTCTTTTTGAACTTTTAATTATACTATCTTCAAACCATTGTACCCCTTTGTATAAAGCGGTAATTCCCATTGTGGTTTTTCCTGCTGTAGCAATCCAGCGAATTGTTTTTGCGATTTCCTTAGAAACAGGGTTTTTTTCTTTTTTGGAAGCTTCAATTTTTTTTTTCGTTACTTCATCTTTTGCGCTTATCAAACAAGAGCTAGATAATATACTTGTTACAATAACGATTGTTTTGAATTTCATGCAGACCCTTTTTTGCTTATTGTTTTAAAAATATTTTAATCATGCTTGCTACAAAGAGCCCAAAGTATGCTGTTCCGGCTAACATAAATGATGTTCCAGTGACTACTTTTGTTGATGGATATGAGTGCGAACCCGATTTTCTTAATCCATTTTCGCCAAGGAATGTTCCGATTGTGACTAGAGTTGTTCCTATGGCCCATGTCTAAAGAGTGCGGATGTCTCTGATTGCGGTTATAGATTCTTTTACGATTATTTTATTTTTTTTTTTTTTCCTTTCATGTGCATACTGTTTTTCTAGCTTTTTTTTGTGATTGGCTGAGATAGAAAAAGAAGAGCTTAAAATTATTGTTGTTATGAAAATGTTTTTGAATTTCATAAATAATTTTCCTTT
>Ga0114925_10000201_pt1 | contig 23888 bp, 15 predicted proteins | sample SumtaG_2_FD_87287 | JGI IMG/M metagenome (GOLD analysis project Ga0114925, IMG submission 87287) | Deep subsurface microbial communities from Indian Ocean to uncover new lineages of life (NeLLi) - Sumatra_00607 metaG | ecosystem: Environmental > Aquatic > Marine > Oceanic > Sediment | place... | reverse complement strand
TTTGTTATCTACACTTAGTAAATATATCAAACCATTTAATTTTTAAACTTGATAAAGAATAATCTTTTTTTTCAATTCTAAATCTATTGAAAATTATAAATATCTAAAGATTCAAAATTGTATTTAAGGATTAATAAAAAAATAAATAATAAATATAGAAAACTGTGTGTAAATAAAATGACTGAAGACGCGCACGATAGTCGAGTCGCATTAGAACGGCTGGGCTTAACATCAGGCGAGATTGACGCTTATTTTTCTGTAGTTGGTAAGGGTGTCTGTCTATTAAGCGAAATAGCTAAACATGCCAAAGTAGATTTAGATGAGGCGAAAACTACAGTATCTAACCTAATTGAAAAAGGATTGTTAAAAGAAATTCCTGGATTAACCATAAGATTTCAAGCTATACCTCCTTATGCTGCTCTTTTAAATCAACTTGAAACTTTTCGTAATTATGTTTCTCGATTAAGAGATGAAGTTCCAACACAGCTGCAAGAGGAGTTTGAAAACTTTGAAAAAGGATTTGCAAGAGTTAGCGGGCTTGAAGATTTTAAAAATTTCGTTACAGAAGTAAAGGATGAAATTCCCTTAAAATTGCAGGAAAAATTTACGCAATTAGCTAAAAAGTTTGAAAAGTTCGAAAAACTTGAGGAGTTTGGTCAATTTGTAGAAAACATGAAATCTTCTGTTCCAGGGGATATAAGTAATAGATTCGAAGAATTTAAAGGGCAATTTGATAAATTAGAAGGGATGGAAAAATTCAAAACTTTCGTTTCTCAAATCCGAGATAAAGCTAAAGATGAATTAACAACTCGTTTTGCCTCTCTCGAAACGGACTTTACAGAATTAAAAACTCTTGAAGATTTAAAACGAAAATTTACCGAAATTAAGACAACTGTTCCTGCAAAATTGAGAAGTAGTTTTGCCAATTTTCAAGAACAATTTAAACAAGTAGCCGGTCTCACAGGATTTAAAGATTTTGTAACTAGTGTAAAAGAATCTTTACCACAAAAAATTAGTGCCGAATTTGCTCAAATTGAAAGTCAATTCACACAGCTTAAACAACTACAAGACTTCGCGAATTTCGTGAGAACTATTACATCAGTAGTTCCAGAACAAATGGTAGAAAAATTTAAGGGGTTCGAAGATAAATTCAGAAGCGTTTCTGGGCTGGAAGAATTTAGAGGCTTTATTACTGAATTAAGAAAGAATATCCCTCAAGAATTAGAAGGCCAATTCGCTGATTTTGAGAGCCAAATTAGAGGTATAAAAACAGAGATATTAAACACCGAAACATCTCTTATGAGCAATTACTCCAGAATAATGGGTGACATCTTTTCTGACTTTATTAATGCTTTTGTTTCTGACGTTGTTATGGAACAGCTTGAACAATTAAAGGGTTTATTTCAAAAAAGGGTTATTGAAGGCGTCCAACAAATATTATCTAAAGTCTTATTAAAAACTCAAACTATGAGTCAAGAAGTCTTGGATTCCTTCGATCAATTGAGACAATGGTTATTAGACGAAATTATTACGGGATTAAAAACCTCCCTCGAAGCAGTGAATCAAAAAGTAATTGCTGCGTCTTCCGGTGTTACTGAAGGGTTCAATCGTTTAAAAGAATGGATCACAACTCAAGTTACTGGAGATTTAGAAAAAACATTATCTGAAGTTGAGACTGGTGCTATAAATGCATCAGAACAAGTAATCAATGCGATTAGCACTCTTCAATCATGGTTTGATGAAAAGGTAATTTCTGGGCTATCCCTTATTTTAACAAATATGGAAACTAAATTAGGAGAAGTCGCTGAAAAAGCAGCTGAAAGTTTGAAAGATGTTAAGGGCTGGTTTATCAAGGATGCTATCGAAGGAATTGAGGCGACTTTAACTGAAACCCAAACAGCAGTTGAACAAGTACAGATTGAAGTTCAAGAATCTTTACAAACATTAGAAAATTGGTTTAAGGGTGAAGCTATAAAACAATTAGAAGCCGCTTTAGATCTAGTAGGAGGCAGAGTGCAAGTTGCCACGCAAGATGTACTTTCCGGATTTGATGAGATGAAAAATTGGGTAAGTTCTGAAGTAATAGTTACACTTAAAGCTACATTAGATGATGTGACACAGAAAGTACAAGCAGCCAGCTCTGAAATAGATAAAGAGGTCTTAAAATTGAAAACAATGTTTCAAGGACGTGTAGTAGAGAATACTTATAATATGTTAAGTGGGATTGAAGATAGATTATGGGAATCTGAAGCTACGATGAAAGCTTTTTGGGATAAAGCATTAAGCGAAATTTCATTCCGCTTCCAAGAGGTCTGGTTTGTGCAAGGAGCAGATGCAATGATTGGAGAAATCGCACAAATAGTAGATAGAGTGAAATCAAAATTATATATATGTGCTCCAAGGTTAGAGAATATTGATTTTGTATCTATAAAAAACTTATCAAATCGAATTAATGTTAGAATTGCTGTTAACATTGATCCAAAATCAGCTGATGAGTTGAAATTAATAGAAGAATATATTGAAAAACCCAATTTTTCATTTAGACATTATCCAGATGAAAACATATGGGGTGTGTCTAAAGATATGGAGGAGATTATATTAGGTGCAGTATCGGGTTTAGATGTAGCTGGTATTGGCTCGGTCATCGACGAACACATCAAGAATTTTGCTCCTGTATTAGAGGCAGCGTGGATGAAAGCTCGTCCGATAAAGAGCATTGATGATGCCAGACTTATAGAAGTTAAAAGATTGCCAAGAGCAATTCAAAGAGAGATTATTGCTTCAACCACAACTTCAACAACTAGTACATCTCCTTCTATACCAACAGCTTCGTCATCTATATCCCCACAAGTCATATCGGATTCGTTCGCTACTCAGAAAGCAGAGGCCTCGAAGTCCGTTATTGGAAAAATTGAGCAAATCAAAAGTTTTCTCTCAACAAATCCCTCAAAAAAGGAGATGGGAACACAACTAGACGAGTTAAAAGAAACTATAATAGATTCGTATGGGTTTTCAAGGCTCGTTTTTGATATAAGTAGAGTCTCTAGAAAATTGCTCCAAGAACCAAAAAAGGTCCTATCCGATGTTGAAATTCAAGAGATTTCTCAGTCCATTGATGTATGGAAAACTAGGCTTTAAAAAATGTTTAACACAGCTTATCCATTTTGTTTAGAATGAATTGTTTTAAAAAATTATCTCTACTTCCTCATAAAAGAGGGAAGCATTTTACTAAATATTTCTGCTATTTTCCGTAACTTTGCATGCTCCTTTATTGTTGTCGTAATTAAAATAGATCTTTCTAATTCATCCTTATCTAAGGATCCGCCAGAATATATAGCCATTTCTGAATTGAATAGAAGTAAAAATCTGACATTTGGATTATTGATTACATTTACTCCAGGAGTAGCTTTTATTTCATCATAGAAGGGTTGGTACGATGAAATTTGTAATCGTCTATCTTTGGTAATAAATAAAACTGGAATTCCCTTTTGTGTAAGCTTTTTCAATTCGGTGGTATAAAATCTATCTATTTTTGGAGTAATAATATTTAATTGGTCTGTGGTTGAATTTATTAATTCAAGTAATTGGCCATTTAGTGCATCTTTATTTTCTGGACCGCCAGATGAATTAATAGTGATCATCCCTACTAAAGAGAGGATTTTATCCTCTAAATTTTGAACTTGATTCTTTAATTTTCGATTCTCGATTCTTAAATCAGTTAACCGATCTGATGACGTTTCATCTCACCTTTTATGTTATTTCTTATAAGTTTTTAAGTTTTTAAAGATATTTAATTTTTCTTTATCAGTTTCTTTTTTTTTAAAATTCAATTCTCACATCTGATTGCGACACTTCAGCAGAGCGACCTTTATAATTTCTTCCATGGGCGTCCGAAAAGGACATAAGAACTTATTGCAAGAGAACTTTCTAAACCAAGATTTTGACTTTCTTGTTGTTCAGCCATAACCATAGTTATTTTTGCTATGCGTTGTTGACGAGCTTTAAGAAGTGCAACTCCTTGTCCATGTTTTTTAAAAAGATTAATATAGAAATTTGCTATTATATCCTTAGTTTCATTATTGAAGATAGGATAATTCTGAGAAACAATTCCAGTGATCTCTTCATAATTAAAATTTGACACAATCTCACCAAATGTCTGCAGCGTATTTTTTAATTTATTTCCATCAACATCATAAATTTGGGTGTTAAAAAACAAAAAGGGCTTTAATCGAGCTTGATTTTGAATTAAAGATAAATAAATCTCTCTAAAAGTAACTATGTTGTTATCATTTGTAAGAAAGAAGCTATCTGGAGGGGATCCTTCTGAATAGAATATATTTCCTACAAAATGAATTATATGATAAGCCCCTTGAGAAAGATTTAGTAAAATATTTTCCCGAGTTGAATTCATACCAGATAAAAGATTAATTTGATTTACTTCATTTCGACTATTGAAGAAATTCGTAATAAAATCTAACTCATTAGCACCATCAGGAAATGGGAAAATTAATTCTTTTTTTTTCAAATCTTCGTTCCACTTCAAGGGTCCAGTAGAATTAATGGCGTCGATTATTAATATATTATACAACTCTTCGCTTGGTGCTGTAAGTAATTCGTCTTGACCAATCTGTTCAAAACCTATACCTACGAGAGGAGCCTCTCCGATTTTATAACTACTTGAATATTTTAATAAGAAAAAATTATTAGAATCAAAAATCAATTCAAAAGGGATTGTCATTCTGTCTAAAATGAAATATATCTGGGGAACAATATTTAAACTAACAATTTTAAATTTATTAAATAATTGCCTTATTTTTTTAGGTAGAAAAATATATAATAATCTCCCAAATTCGTTTAAATTGAAATTATAAATCTTTTCTTGTTGTTCAGAAAATAAATCATTATACAATTCCATTATGTGTGTATCATTCCAATGATCATTCTGAACTATTCCCTCTGCTAATCTATAGTCCGCAGATATTAATCTATAAGAAATCTTGCCCTCTGAATTTATCCTTAATATCATTTGTATTATATTAAAATCTTTATCTTCTAAAACCCAATCTGCCTCTTCTTCTTCAAAAGAATATATTTCATGCTTTAATGAATCTCCTAAGGAATATAGAGAGTCTAAATCCGTAATACATGCTGCTAGGTTTTTATCTAATTGTGTCATTATCTTTTGAGCTAGATTTAAATCCTTTTCCTCAAATAATGCACGATAAAACATCATTCTCCAGAAATCTTTCTTTTCTAAAGAAAAAAGACTTCCCTTATATTTCCATAAGTAGTTAAATGTATAAAAGAAATGATACACTTGCGCAGTTTTACTTGGTAGTTTAAGATGATTGCTCAACTTTTCTAAAGATTGGAGTAAATACTTTTTATTTTTCATATCTACAAAATTCTTACATGCTTGAACCCATAATTCTATTAAAATATTGTCATAACCTAAATCTGTTTGATACATAAATATATCTTCCATAAAATCATAAATCTCAAAAGCAATTTCAAACCGATTTCTCGTGAGCGCAAAATTGATAAACCTTCTGATATAATCTACTGCATCACCGAAGGATTGAAATTCTTGAAATTTTGAATATAGATTCCTAACAATGATAATGGTCCATGATGACTGACCAATATTATTTAAATAATAAATTAATTCTTCAAGATCTTTTAAAATAACATTGAAATTTCTCTCATTTATATTTATTTTACTTAAATCCGCAAAAACACCTTTTAAATAAGTTGAAAGGCGACCTACTAAAAGTTTTTGAATTATTTGAACAAATTCTCTGGGATCCTCCATAAATTGGAATTGAATATTCACATTTTCAATAAAAATATATAAAAACAGAGCCCTTTTTCCGGGTTCGAGTTCAAATATCGTTTGACCCAATACTTTCATGCCAAAATGAAATAATTCTGAAGGTATTACAGATTTTCTTAGATACATTAATAGAATTTGTAATTCAATAAGTTTGAGATTCTCTCCTTTATCTTTTAACTTATTTGAATAAGAATTGATGAATTTAGTAATTCCATGTGGAGATAAATCTTCCATTTTAATAAAAGTCCTTAAAAGGTTTGTACAAAAATTATTAAAAAGGTAAAAATCATCAAGTTTAGATAAAAAGGAAAAGAATCGTTTATACGCATCTATATATCTAATAATATCTATATTCGCGCGCCCATCATCTTCACGGCGTACTAAGGAGTTTATATACATCCACCATGAATTAGAGATAATCATTGTAAATTGTCTTTTCTTTTGATCATCTAACCAATCTGTTTTTTCAATATCGTAATATAAATCAGTAAAGAGCTTGTCAGCCCATCTATGATTCGCACCCTGTAATAATCTCCGCCCTTGGACAATTTTTTTCTGAAAATCTGCGATAAATCTATTTTTTACCTCAGTACTAATAGAAATAATTCTCACCTTTTTTTAAATTAAAATAAATAACTTTATTGTTCTTGTTGAATATTTTCATTACTAACTGATTGAAATTCTGGATTTTGTATCCATCCCTTATCTAATTGGTTTTTGGTATATAAAATTGATGCACCAATCCAACCCATATTTTCTCTGCCCGAAACGGCTGTTATATTTATTTTATTCCTAATTTTATCTGAAAAATAAGACATTAATTCTGTCGTTAATCTTTCTTTCAGTCCAGGAATAAGACTTGTACCTCCTGAAAGGATAATGCTTGAAATTAATTCTTCCCAATTCTCTCTATCCCATGATTTTATTACTTTTGAGATGGCTTCTGGTAATCCAATATAATCGATATGAATTAATTTCGGATTAAATAAAGATTCTGTTGTTATAAATCTTTCAGAATTAATAACTAATTCAGATCCATCTGGAAAATTTACTGGTTGATTATATTTACTCAACCCTTCTTTTACGCGTTTTTTTTCTTCCTCAGCACCTAAAACACATAGAAGAGTTTTTTCTTTTATCTCTTTCGCAAGCCATTTATCAAGATAAAGACTTCTTCCAGAACCTTTCTCGGTTAACAACATATTAAGAAAAAAATCGGTTAATTCTTTCCCGGCTATAGGGTAAATATCACGTGCCATAATGTTTGTGAAACCATGAAAGATCGTTGATATATAACTAATAGATTCACCTAAATAAACAATTACGCCGCTAGTTTTTTGTAATGCTGAGAGTATAGTTTGACTTTCAGATATAAATAAAATTGCGGGAAACTTGAAATATTCAAAAAAAAGCCTTTGCAATTGTGTTTTTTCTAATTCTGTTGTAAAAAATGGAGCTATAATAACAAGCGGTTGCTTATATTGGTTTTCAGGGGTAATATTTAATTGCTGATAATAATAATTAAAATATTTTAAAAGAATATGGTAATTGTTTTCTTTCCAAAATTCACGTATTTTCAAAATATTCTGATATTTTAAAGCTTCACGCCCAAATAAATTATTTTCGACAATCTCTTCTCTGATAAAAATATCCTCTAATCCATCAATTACATCAGAAGTGAATAAATTATCGGTAATATCTACATAAACGCTCGGAGCGATTATATCCGGATAATCATCTCCCGCCCAGCCCATTCTGAATGAATTGCTTCCAATATCTATAATTAATGGACGCAACTGGTCATTATCATTAACTGACATGATAGATTAAAGTAATTTATGATTATTATAGAACAAATTTGTTCCTTATGTTAAGAGCTTTCTGTAATGCATTAATTCATCTGTGAATCTTTTTAATTGGTATTCTTTAATTTCTAATTCGAGAAGACCAAGAACTTTTTTAAATTCCATAGACATGTTTTCTATATTAACACCAGCAACTTTTTCTATTTCATCACGCTTAATCTTAAACTCCTTTAAACCCTTCTGGGTTTTCTCAAATATATTTTTAATTGATAAAGTTAAATCTTCTGTATTTTTTTTTGTGATCTTTCGCATTTTTCTTAAAATTGACAACAGATTGCTAATTGAATTTTCCCAGCTGCTATATGTATCATTATTGCTGTTTATTAAATTCTCAAAAAATCTTGATAATTTTATATAAATCTCAGTTTTTGCCTCGGGAACTTCAACTTCCTGAATCTCTGCCTTTTTTTCTGCTATCTTTGCCATTAGGCTCGCATATTTTTTCGCTTTTTCATCTCGAATTCTCTGTCTTTCAGCAGCATTAGCAAGAAGATCATCCTCCGTTGCGTATTGTTCAGCAATACTTACTCGAGTCTCATAATTTAATTGCGGTATTAGCTCCTCTTCTTTATCTTTACGGCGAAAATAACCCTTTCCTTCAGAGACTCTTTGTAATAAGCCTTGAAGAGCAGATTCTGTCTTTTTTGCACTTTCTACAGCGTGATCAATATTAGGTCCATTAACTTCTTTTTTCTTTTTTGCCATTGAGATCAAGCTCTTTTTATTTATAATCTAATATTTTAATATAGAAATTTATTTATAAATATATTTTTAATTAAAATGCAAATATTATTATTCTAACGGAATAATCTCTACTTTAAGAGCATCTCCGTCTCCTAATAATAAGGCTTCAAGCTCCTCAGGTCCTAAATCCCCATGCCCACCAACTACCGTCCAGATGGCTGTCTTACCTTTCTCTACAATTACAGCTTCACCATAAACTAAAGAAATTCCATTATCTCCAAAAGCTTTTGCAATCTTGGCTAATGATCCCGCCTCATCTTTCATAGTAATTTATATTTAAAGTGTTTATCTCCCTCTGTAAACGCAATTGGCGTAATTTTTATTTCTTTTGTCTCTGAATCTGACACCATCATTAATTGGGAATTTGTCGTAATGCCAATGCTTTTACGAATTATTTGAGGTATAACTATTCGTCCTCTTGCATCTATTGTTAAAATTCTTACTTCTTTCATGGGTTCTGACTAATACTTAAAATTTTTTATAATAATAATTAAAACGATTTAGTATTTAAATTAATACATTACAATACATGAACTGAAATGATATTTCATATATTTGATAATGTCAATAATTTCATTTAATTTAATTCATAGTCTTAATATTTTTAAGTAATTCATAAATTATGAAAATTCGAATTTCGAATTACTTGTCATGACATTAGGTATTGAAAGCATTTTTTTTAATTACGCAGTTTTCTCAATCTTAGTTATATATATGATTGCGATGGTACCTATAACAAGACGATCATTTGAAATAAAAGATGATTATAAATGGAATAATCTCGCTCTTATATTAATCATTTTAGCGATAAGCATTTTTTTAATTATACCATATAACGGAAATTATATAATATATTATCCTTGGACTTTCTTTTTTGTATTCTTTACTGGTTTTTGGCTTTTAGTTTTATTAATCGGAAGTAGATTCCAAAATAAAAATCAAAAAGAAAGATCTAAAAAAGATAATGAATACAAGAGAAATCTTTATCATGGAATGTCTTATATATATCTAATTGCTTTTCTATTCGCACCTCTATTTAACTTATTAGTCATTTCAGTTCCACCATCATTAATGGGTACTGAAGAATATATTCAAAATAGCTATAATTTAATGTTTGTTATAGATCCAATAATCGGAATGCTATCATTTATGGTCTTTATTTTTATAGCTTCGTTTATTCTCCAAATAGATGCTGAATTAATTCGATTAAATTGGCCCGAAGCAAATTATCCGCTTAAAAAAGTAATATGCGATACATGTCGAGAAAACGAGAAAAATATCTTTGCAGCTCACACTCTTTTTATCGCCTCTTGTTGTTTAAGTGTGATTCTCTTAGTATTTTTTGCCCCAAGTCCAAGTATTGCTCTCTACGCTATTTATGCAGCGATATCAATTTCAATATTAGCGGATTTGTTTGCGGCATTAGTAGGGAAAAAATTGGGGAAGCATAAATGGGGCTTTTTTCCAGATAAATCTATTGAAGGCACTCTCGCCGGATTTATTGTAGGTTTTATTGTAGGAACTCTATTTATAGGCGTAATAGGAGGATTACTGGGAGCGATTGTTTTTGTGATTACTGATATTATTATTCCAAAAAAATATTCTATATACGATAATATCCTAAATCCGATATTAATTTCTGTAATTTTTGCTTTATTAATGCAGATACCAAACATTATTCAACCAATCATCTCTATCCAACTTATTGGAGTTGATATAATCTCAGAGCCATCGGTCAACTACATACCCATCTCGGGCTTTTGGGGATCATTTCAATGCATGTTATTTTTTATAATTCTCTCAGTAACCGTAGGACTTCTATTAACATTAAAATATAGAAAAAAGCAGCTAAAATACTTGTTTTCAGGAAAAAAATAGAATTCTTTAAAATTTAAAAGAAATAATAAAATTGTTTATTTATGAGCTTTTAGTTTCACCGTTAAATCCCTAGCTCTTTTTGAATACCATATAAGTAATTCACCAGCATCTTCTGGTTTGAAATACTCTCCTCCGCATAATGCTGCTGCGCGCGCCATTAATTCATCATCAGGATTCCCTAATCCCAAAATATATACTACGACATTAGGATTCTCTGAAAATGATTGAATTGCTTCGAAAAAATCGTTTCCATCTGTTGGGGCACCATCCGTCATGATAATCACCATGGTGGGTTGGTCTGGGCTGATATTCTCAAATTCAAAAAGGATTTCTTGAGCTTTAAGCATAGCGATACCCATATTCGTCGCCTGTCCATAAGCGTTTCCAATTCGATCAACAATTAAGCGAGCCGCTTCTTCCAATATGCCTTTTTGACCACTCGCAGAATCCATATAAAAGCTGTTTCCAAATGGTAAGGCTTGGGCATCGTCTGCGAACCTTATAACCGCCACCTTTTCTCCAAATCCTCTTCCTACTTTTTCGCTTAAGAAAAGAACCGCGGCAAAGGCAGCTGAGATCCTTCTCGGAATATAAATTCCATCCTTAAACTTCTTTAGAAATTCTTGAATCTCTCTGGACGCCATTGCGGCTTTAATTCCCTCGATCGCAGGTGCTATATTAGTTACTAAAACATCCCTAGCCATCATCGAACGACTTATATCGATAACAAGAATCGCATTGAAGGGGATAAGTCCAGTAGGAGATAAAGTTAATGTTGTATTTGGAGTTACCTCGGCCAATATATCTCCAGTTAAATCTGGCACGCAGTTTAAAATGGAACATGCGATATTTACAGCCCCCCATCTCAGCTTGATCCCCTTAAAAATAATGTAATTTGAAATCCAACCCTTTAGAGAATCTACATTTTGTCTTGCGGTACTTATAATTTCCCACATATTCTCTCCCGACATTGGCGAGATACCAAGAGAAATACTTTGTAAAGGAATGATTTGCCTTTGATTTTTAGATACCTTTACCTCAAAACTTCCAATACCCGAGGCTTCTAAAATTTCACTGTCAATAACAATTGTATTATCAGGAATATTTTCAACTAATTGCACTTTTCCCGCTCCTATTGCTCCCGTAAGCTCATCTGCGAACGCTAAAACATCCGTTTGCTGGATTGAGAGAGTATGCTGAGTTCTAGGGCTCACTTGGCAATATCCATTTAAATTTGGCTGGCTTTGAACTTCTAACATTAGCTCAGAAGCTTTTTGAATTGGAGGTTCTGTAGAATATACAACTAATTGATCTGATTTCACATTCGTATCTTCTTGAGTATCCTTACTTATTCTGATCTCCGTATCGCTAATAGCTCCTTGATCTATTCTTGCAGAGCCGTTCGCTCTGGTCAATGGGTCCTCCCATGCTATAAGCATTCCTACCCCGAGTCCTAAACGCTGTAATGTGTTAGCACTTAATTGAATTCTCCCTCCTCCTATTTTATTATCGACGACAGGCGTTAAAATTAAACCACCTTTTTGGCTGTGTAACATGTTGATATCAGTTCTATTTGGATAAGGATCTATTGGAATTGCTGGTTCAGCTGTAGGCACAGAAGAAATAGGCGCAGGTTGAGAAGGAATTTGACTAGGCATTGGTTGCGGCGAGGGCATAGATTGAGGCATAGATCCTGGAGGTGGTGCTAAACCGACTGGTCTTGTAGGTAATGGGCTTAATGTAGGCTGAGGTGCAGGAGTTGGCATCGGCGCAGGAGTTGGTGCTGGAGTAGGAGTCGCTATAGGTGCAGGCGCAGGTATTGGTGTTGGAGTAGGCGCAGATATTGGTGCCGCCGCTGGTGCTGATGTTGCTGATATACCTGGCAAATGAGGTTGAGGTGCTTGAAGAGTTGGAGCTGCTGCTGGAGCTGGTGCGGAACTAACCGCGGGCGCTCCCAGAGATGGTCGGATAAATAACTCGATCCCCACAAAATTAAGATCATCAATAATATTTTTAGAGACCTGACCCGCAAAATCTAAAACCATATCAGAAATCTCAACTTTTGCATCTTTTGTTTGATTATTATCCGGATTAACGACTGTTACAGTTCCTCCCTCTGACACGCCTAGCTTTTGAGCATTGGCTGCGCAAATTATAATTGTATTGAAAGTTTCCTCATTAATTTCTACAAATATCTTAATTTCTTCCATCTTTTATCATTTACTTTATTTTAAATTTGATAATTTTGAAAAATTTTTATGTTAAGATTTAAAACCAAATTTCTAAGATCTTGAATTATTTATTTAAATATAATATGAAATATTATTGATTATGCTTAAGGATATCGCTTGGAAATCTCGCCTGCATAATACCTAAATACAGTGACTATTTTACCCAGATCTGCGATTGTTCTTGAAGCGCCCAATAGAAAAAACCTACCGGCAGCGCTTAGTATAATAAATGCATCTACCCCTCTTAATACTACTTCTAACATATTAGAATATCCAAGCGTTCTTATCGCATCAGATCCACTCTGCATAACCACTGCAGACATGGATGAGAATAAATCAGGATCTATATTGTATTCGGGTATGCAAGAAAAGGCTAATCGTAAACCTTCTCGAGTTATTAATGCCAAAGCTTCTAATTCAGTGTGGTCGGTGATATTCGCGAGGAATTTCGAGAGGCTTTGAGCCTCGGTTGGTGTTAAATCGGACATTTTTAATTTCTCTTGCTTTTTATTGGTTTTTTATTTTTCATAATAATAATAATAATAATATTATGTGTTTAAAATTTAAAAATATATATTTCTAATTATCTTTAAACGCTTTAATTTGCTGAATTTAGATACTAAAAATATAAAAAGAGAATGAATAAATATTTTCAACTAATTAGAAAATTTGGAGCAATAAAATAAAACGATTATTGACCCCCGCCTAATTGGATATTAAGTTGATCTTTTAAGATCTGCTTTTTATTCTTAGGGGCTGTGGACGCAGGTTGGTCAGCTCCTCCAGAGCGCTTTAAAAATTCAATCGCTAAAATTTGACCATTTTCAGAAAGAACTCGTGGGGAATAACCCTCCGCAAAGAACACTCCTTCTGGGATTGAACCTACTCTCTCAACGACTTTCTCTACCTTCTTTTGACCTAAAAAGGTTTGAACTTTTTCAACGACGGAATACGCATGATTACCGATAATTATCAATTCTCGTTCATACCCGGGCGGTATTGTAATCTCCTCTAATTTTTGCATGATAACTTCGAAATTCACTTGTGTTTGATCTGGCATGTACGCTGCCATAGAGGATTCCCCTGTATAAAGAGGTCCTGTATTTTGAGCACTTCGCTGTTGAGCTCCCGATATATTCATCCCGGCAGCAGGTCGAGGCGCATCAAACGCGGGCTTCGCTCTTAAAGGATGTGCCGCAGCAGAGGACTCATCATCTTTAATTTCTTTTGCAATTCCCGCCTCAGTTTTACCACCGATAAGATGTAAAAAGTCATCGTCTTCATCGGCCTCATCTAAAGCAACTCCGCCATAATGCAAACCCACTTGACCCCTAATCTCCTGAAGTCGTTTTGCTCCAATAAATTTAGACCTAACAGAGCATTTCAAACCTTTCCAAAGAAATACTTTTCTTATCTCGTCATCAACAACTACATATGACTCAGTCGTATCTAAAAGATCTTTAATTGGCCCATCGGTTGTCAACTCAGTAGTCGTTCCATCGGCATTAATTTTAAAAACTTGTTTACCCAAAAGACTTTTTCAACTCCTTTTTTTCCTTATTAAACAAATTATTTACTACTTACTATATAATAGTTTAAGGTTATTTATATTTTTTAATTTGATAAAGATTGTGCGTATCATATAATTTCACATATAGACAGACATATTCAAGGTAGAAAAACGATTTGTTAAAATTAAAGCAATTTTGAGATCGCTTCATTTATTTTATTAATCATATCCATTTCGGTAACTTCTTACTATTTAATGGCTATGATATATTTTTTAAAAAACCAGCCAGTAAATATCATCTCATCTTCTTTAAAATTAGCTTTTTCCAAAGCCTTGTAATATGACCTTCTAATTTTTACAAGAATATTAAACATAGGAAATTCATATTTAACGTAATAAATAAATTTGTAAATGGGAAATATAAATTTTATCCCTAAGATAACTTTGAAATGGTATTATTGATATTCTGTATCATTTCCATTGCGGTAAATCGTGATCCTATGCTCTCTTTACAATATTCTCCTATATATCCATTCAAAAAAGTTGCGGAACAAGCAGACTTAAAGGGCTCGTTATCAGTTGCGAAAAAACAGCCACACAATCCTGCTAGAACATCCCCCGTTCCGCCAATAGACATTTCAGGACATCCCGTTCGATTTATTTTTAATCGATTACCATCACTGACATAATCATAGTGTCCTTTTACGAGCAAGGTAATATCGAGTTTTTTTGCTAAATCTTTGATAATTTTACTTCGAGCTTTAATATCATTATATGGGGGTAAATCGACGCCAGCCATTATTTTCAATTCTCCCTCATGAGGAGTTAAAATTACTTTCTGTCCTTTAATTAAGTCTAAGTGATCTTTAACTAATTTTAACGCATCTGCGTCAAGTACGAATGATTTTTTGTCTTGTTTTAATTTTTCTAACAATTTGACTAGTAATTCTTCGGTTTCTTTTTCAACTCCTATACCTGGACCAATAATTACGGCATTTGACCATTCAATTAATGATGAAATCTCTTCTAATGCCTTTTGATTTAACCATTTTCCAGGACTCGTTCTCACGATCATATTTGGTGAATAACTCCTGACGACATCACCAACTTTTTCGGGGGTATAGGTAATAACTAAATCTATTCCAAAATTTATGCCGGTTAGTGAAGAATAGGCGGGAGCACCCGAATAATTCTTTGAACCGCCTATTACAAGTAATCTACCAAACTGTCCCTTATGATTATCACTTTTTCTAACCTTTAAGGTTGGCATCAAATCACCCAGACCAATGAAAATACCTGCTTCTTTTGGAATTCCTATAGATCTAATAACTAATTCTTTTATATAATCGCTACTAGTGTCCAATCCTTTCTTAATTCTATGGAGTGCGATTACTAAATCCGCTTTTACGGCTTTATCAATAACGTTTCCCGTATTTGGGTCTAATCCTGATGGAACATCAATTGAGACGACCTCAACTTTCTCCTGTTCCCTAATATTATTAATGGTATCTATTGCGGTGGAAATTGGGTCTCTAATTTTTCCCTTAACTCCTGTTCCTAATAAACCATCAACAATAAGGCTGATATCTTTTCTCCTCTTGTTTAACAGTTCAATATTTCCGATTGTAGTTGAATCATTAACAATTATAATTTTTACAGAGTAGTTTATATGATTTCTTAGTATTTCCCAATTAAATTTTGCAGCATGAGTTCTAATTTTTTCAGGTGCGCCTACAAGAATAACTGTTGATTTTATGTTAAATGCTGCCAAGTGTCGTGCAACGACAAATCCATCCCCTCCATTATTTCCCGTTCCGCAAAATATAACTACACGTGAATTTTTATTAATTTTATACCTTTTGACAATCTCATCTGCAATAGCATATCCCGCACATTCCATTAAATGTATTAAAGGGATGCCTAACCACTGAGCATTATTATCCGCAATCGCAACATCTTCAGACGAAATTTTTTCAAAATTATTTAGGTCCATAACAAGTATTTTTAAGATGCTGAATTAAAAAAGATTTGTTAATTATAAGGACTAATAACATCTATCTAGATTTTTATTTACTGCAAAAATTTCGTTGTAAGATATGAGTATTTATAAAGAAGATATGGATGTAAAGATTAAAATTCTATTTTCTCTGGGTAAGTAACCTCTAATAAATCAAGTGCTTTTTTAGCAATTTCATATGTAATTTTACCCTCTTTTTTTTTAGTTTTATAAGCTTCTTTAATTTTAGGAAGTAAATATAATGGATAGATTATTAGTGGTTTAATGTCAGTTAATAGAAATATCCAGCTCTTCTTATTTTCATCTTTAATCTCAGTTAATATATTTAAACTTTTTAATTCGCCAATTATTAGTTCTCGATCTGCCCAATCTGATAGGATTTTTGGAATTTTATCTAAGGGATAATAATTATTCCTCATTAGTGCGAAGAAATCATATAAATCTGGATTTAAAATAAAAGATGCTAACTTTTTTGTTTCTTCGACAGGCTGTGTATAAGGATTATAATTAGAAAAGAAATTGATTACTTTTTGTTCATATTTCGGATATAATTTATGCTTACTCTCTTTTAAATGGTTCATTAAATTTTTATTTGGAATTTGAGCTAAAAGGATATCTTTTGTTAAAAATAAATACTCTCCCTGATGTTTAATTCTACCTGTTTTTGCATCCCTTATTCCTTTAATCCAATCTCGCCGTATTATATTTAATTCTAAAAATGGTTCTATCAAAATATCTATATTCGTATTTAGCGTTATTTTCTCCAGAATATTCTTTATTTCTCTTTTTGAGACGGGATATTCTCGTAAAGTAGTTAAAATTTTTATTCTTTCTTCACTATTAAAAATTAAAGCTGCCTTCTGAAGTTTATCTAAGCGAAATAAACGTTCAACTTGAAAGATTGTAAATTTTAATTTATCTCCTAAACTTTTCTTTATATTATAAATTAATGAAACCTGCTTTGTAATTTTCGCTTTTTCTAAAGTCTCAAATATACTTTCTAATCTATTTGCCATATTTTTGTTTAATTCCTCAAAAATTTCGATTTCATCATCCAAAGAAAATATAGAAATCGCTAAATATTGTGAGCCACCTGCCTCTTGTTTAAAATAAGAAATTACTTGATAAGGAGTCTCCTTTAATCTTCCCGTATAGAAATTACTATATCCCCCTGAAACATTAAAAACCCCGGTTGTATGTTGATAAAATATAGCGAATATATCATTTTCTACTATTAAATCTGAATAATTATCTTCCGAAAATCCTTCTTCTGAGAAAATTAATTGTATCGGTTTAAACTCTGGCTCAATTTCGCCAGTTTCGCTTTGATTTAAAATAAATTCAAAAGTTAAAATACCTTGAATCAATTAAACTCTCCTTTTAATTATTTTCAAATAAAATATCAAATATTTTAATATTAATACTTTATTATCAAATAATTTGAAGTTTTACTATTAAATAAAATTTTTAATCAATTTCATAAAAATATTTTTAATTCTTGTTATTCTAATTATATATCGAGAGTAAAAAAATATTCATACTAAATTTAATTTTTAGGGGATTCAGTTGTCAATACAAAAAAATGCGCTCTTTAAGGAATTATTAAATAATTTTTTAGCATTGAATAAAGAAGTAGAAGCTATAATCGTTTCTGATGAAGAGGGATTTGTTATTGCAGGGGAAAAGAGAAAAGACATTGATATAGAGATAGTTTCTTTTTTAACTGCTGTTGTCCATCCAATTCTGGACAGGATTCGCAATGAATTTTCTTTTCAAAAATTTGGCACTGCAAGTTTTGATACGGATGAACATCGTCTATTATTTATATCTGTGGATGAGTTAAGGATATTAAGTCTAGTATTAGAAATGATGGGTTCTATTGAAAAAATATCTCCTTATGCATATTTTCTCGCTGAAAAAACTGCGCAAATTCTTAGTACTGATGAGGTTGATTCAATAGAATTAACAATTCCAGATTTCGAATACAAACCAGCAATTTCTGAAACCACTGACAGATTAAAAGACCAATTATATACAAGTAAATTAGATCAAGGTAAAATATATCGTTTTAAATTTATAATAATTGGAGATCATGAAGTTGGGAAAACCTCAATAGTTCGAAGGTTTATAGGAAATAAATTTTTAGAAGCTTATCGTGCTACAATAGGTCTTAATGTATTAACGCATAATTTTGAAGCTTTTGGAAATAAAGTATTTTTAGCGCTTTGGGACATAGGCGCACAACAATTTTTTAAAAGATATCGAAAAACTTATTATAAAGATGCTCAAGCCGTATTTATCGTTTTTGACTTGACAAATCCAGAGTCATTTGAAAATGTAACAAAATGGCATAACGAGCTTAAAGAATTCATTGAGAATAAAGATTTACCTATTATAATAGTAGGTAATAAAAAAGATATGATCAATGAGAGAGAAATTAGTTATGAAGAAGGTGTGAAATTAGCAAGCGATTTATCTAAAGTAGCTGAATTTTCTGCTGAATCTGAATTATCTGATTTTTCAGATTTATCTGAATATTCAAAGACTAAAATCTCATATATTGAAACAAGCGCTCTATCTGGAGAATATATTCAAGAAGCTTTTACATTAATATCTTATCATTATATGATAAAGAGTAAGGAAATAGAAGAATCAAGATTAAAAAATGAGGTACTAAATGATATACTTTCAATTTTAGAGGACAAAAGATCGTTAACGCTAACATTTCTTACCGAAGATCCACTATGGAGTCCTGGCTTACAAATTTTAACTGAAATAAAAAAATTAGGAGAATATTCAAAAGTAAAAGATAAAAAGAAGGAAAAATTATTCCGTTATGCAAATGGATTAATATTAAAAAATTACACCTTTGAATCATTCAAAATTTCCGAAGCTGATGGTGTGTTTTGCACATTTGATGCGAGCGAAAAAGAGCATATCGATCCAAAATGGAATGAAATAATAATTAAAATTATTAAAGATATTCAGAAGAATAAAGTTATATTAATCGGAATTAAAATATCTGAAAAAATAGATTGGTCACAGTTTATGGAAGAATTTGATGTTTACGAAAAAGCGGAAAGAAAAATGTTAACTCTCTTGTTCTTTGTAATTACCGAAGATTATAGACTAGAAATTTCCACTCAACTTGGAGTCATGCTAAACACCATTAGAAATCTTATTTATAGTTATTGATCATAAATTATTAATACATTTGGAAGTCTTCTAAGGGGCATTCTTTTGTATTTGATACCTATGTCCTATAGGTATAAAACATATACTTTTGTTTATGTCATATCTTTTTCAAAATAAATGTAAATTAACGATTAATACCAATTAACTTGTAAAGTCAAGTAAATAAATTTTTTAATGTTAAATTGAGGGGATAACAAATTTCCTAAAAAAATTAAAATTTAGATAATGGTCTGCGAGTTATATTAAAGATTTTTCAAATAGATATACAATTATTTATATAACAAATATTTGTTAGTTTAATTGAAAAAAACTAAAGTCTTTAAAAATTTTAAAATCGAATTTTTAAGTAAATGAACGAAATAAAAAGAACTGAAGTGGAAATAAATCAAGGGGAATTATTTAAAAATATCCTTTTAATATGTCCTAAATGCAAAATAAAAAAGAATTTAAATATTCCTTCAAAAATAATAAATCAAAGCAAACATATAACGACTATTAGTATTCCTACGAAAACTATCTGCGAACACAGCTTTCAAGTCTTCGTTGACAAAAACTTCGAAGTAAGGGGATATCAAAAGGTAGATTTTGAATTCCCTAGAATGGAATTTTATGAAAGTAGTATTGAAGCACTAGAAGGGGAACAAAAAGAAGAAGATTCTCTAAGTACTCTTTCTTCTTTACCTTTATTTCAAGATATAATTAATCTTTTAAGAGGTTGTGTAGATAATAAACAAATATTAGGTAGTGCATTATTTACAGTTGAAGGAAAGGTTTTATATACCTCATTACCCCATGATACTTTATTAAACACAATTAAAGAATTCGAAGTTAGGAACGAGAAAAAATTAATAGGTTTTATAAAGATGTATATTGAATTAAAGGACCATCAGAAAGTTTGTGCTGAATATTTAGAAATTCACAGTATAGACTTCATATTAATTTTGATATTTTCAAATCAGGTAATGTTTGGTATGGGAAACTTACTTCTAAGAGATTTAACAAAAAAAATAAAAGAATTGACTTAAATTGAAAAGAAGTTATGATTTAAACCTAAGATAGTTATATATATTTGGTTTGTGTATATTATACTTGTATTTTTTATTCAAATTATATTAAAATAGGGGATATATATGAAAAAAATTATGAAAAGTAAACATAGAAAATTAATTTTTTCCGTCATTCTTATAGGTATATTTTACCTAAATTTTGTTTTACTAAGTATTAACACCAATATAAATCCAAATTCTAATGATCCGAATGAGAAATTTGATAATAATTCTAAAAAAGAGAATTTAATGACTCAAGATTTGGATTCTGATAATATATATAGTGGAATAGGGGCTCCTTGGAATGTAACCCATTGGGCTAATCGAACGGATTACGACCAAGCGGTAAGCTTTACAGATGGTTCGTATGATATAGTAGATATACCTTTAGGGAGTGGTTGGGAAGGTTATAAATTAAACGCAACTATAAAAGATTTATATGATACGAGAAATTGGGTGAATAATTCAGGATTCAAACCAGTTACAATTTATAGAACATATCAAGTGTATGAAACAGCTCATCCATATGAAGATCCGGGAGGACCGGGTTGCAATCCAGGAGATGTTGTTGATATTATAAATGAACCGGGAGCGGAATATATGCGAGCACATGTTGTAAAAAGTGCGTTTGAACGATATTATGATTTTTTTTATGTATTTAATGACACAACCGAAACAGAAGAATGTCTCATTTTAGATGGTATTAGAAAGGATTATTATACTCCATGGACCAAGGGAGATACGCTGGAATTAACATATTCCTGTGATAGTCTAATTGAATGGTATGGTTATTATATAGATTATTACGAGTATGTTGATGCTAGCTCAGGTTGGGATAGTAACTCAGATACTTGGGTATTTAATTCAAAAACAATTCCTAATGGAAAAAATATTTATGGATCTGGTGAAATTGGAGGCGCAGACGCAATGTGGGTGGGTTTATATCCAGAAATGGTTTCCGAAAGTGAATTTAGCTACGAAGAAGGATGTTTTTCAGAGCTCTATCAAGATATAACGATACCTAGAGGCAGAGTTCTTGATACCTATATAAGTTTTGATTATTTCGTTCAAAATGGTTTTGATGAAAATATGTTTTATATCTATTATGAAATTAATAATCAAAGAGTTTACTCGAAAGGAATGAAAGATATATATGATGGGGGTAAAGGTAATAATACATGGCATAGTACAGGAAAAATATATATGCCTTTATGGTTAAACACATCCAATATATTCGCGCCAATGTTGGATGGACAACAATTAAATATATCTGTCGGTTTTATGAGTGGATATACAGGATCTGCGTCTAATTTTCAAGATGCTGGTCAAAATATTGTATGGTTTGATAATGTTACATTTGGCGTGAAAGCAGAAGTAAACGCATCTACAATCGGCTTAAAAATGAACGATGTTTATGTAAACGATATTGATTGGAGTAAAGGGACAGTAGAGCAAGATAGTACTTGGACTACAACTCCCGTACAAGCAAACTTTAGCTGCGACGATGTTTGGGAGGAGGGGGGTTATACTATAGATTTAAAAACGGATTTAAATCTTTATGCGATAAAACATGCTCCGGAGACAAGTTATGAAATGGTTGTAAGCTCTTCAGGTACAAGCTTTTCGGTAAGTAATAATAGTGTGGTAAATTGGGAAGCTTATGCGTATACCTCGGTTCCAACGGGTTATAAAGAGACAGAAATGAGACTTGAATTCCCTACGGATGTTAATATAACTTGGGTATCAGAATCACAAAATCCTCTTAATAATAATTTAACTTTATGTGATGACTCGACACCAGGTCTATTGATAATCCCGGTTGAAGATATAACTGGCTTACCAGACGGTTTCTGGAAATTTGAAGGTCTTTCTCCTAATTATTGTGAGCAATTAGAAATATATAATAATGCTACAGGTTCATGGATCCTTGATAATGAATTTCTAAGCGGAGATTTTATTAATATTACCGCAAAAATAAACGATTCCTCACTAATTTCCGACCATATCCAACAAACCAAGGCTCAACTTCATGTGAGATTTCCGAATGGTACAATTTGGACTGCACAAAATCAATTTAAATCGCCTAATGCTAACGGATTTATTTATTTTGATTATTTTCAGATACCTAATTCTCTGCCCAATTACGAAGTAGGAGAGTACGAGGCAATAATTACATGGAATAACTCATATAACCCTGGGTTGAACGAGACGGGAGTTATATATAAAAAATTCACGGTAACACATGAATCTAAATTAACGCCTGATCAATATTATTACGGAGATAATTTTGAAGGCGATTTAATAAATTTAAAAGTCTCATTTAACGATCTGGTAGGAGATCCGGGTGTTGCTATACGGAATGCTCAAGTATATGTAGATAATTTTCTGGGCGGAAGAGAATTTTTTAGTGAAATAAGTCCAGGCTATTATTTTCTTGAATTCAATACTACTGGAGGTACTGTTCCAGGTGATAACAATCTAACCATCTACGCCAATTCTTCTTTATATGTTAATAATAAAGTAAACGTTACCATTGAATTAGTTCTAGCAACAGAACTTACAGCGGAAGAATATCCGAGCTTACAAGTTCCTTGGAACGAAAATTTTACCATCCACCTTAATTATACACAGAAATCTACGGGGATTGGTATTTCAACCACGCCTACACATAATTGGATTGGAGAAACTCATACTGTTGAGGGAGACCCTGGAGAGTATAATATAACTTGTAATAGCTCCGCATATGAAGTAAATAAACTTCACTCGTTAATTATAAGCGTAGATAAAACGGGATATGAATCACAATCGATATTGATTAAAATCGAAATGCGTGAAAGGGATACATATATAGATGATATTGTTTTAAATCAAACGATAGCTACATCTATTGTATTCCCATTCGGAGAGCTTTTAAACATCACAGCAAGTTATAAAGATCAATTGAGTGGAGGGTCCTTTATCGATGGAGCTACGGTACAACTAAAAGACGGCGAGACCCTTTTAGGTAATTTAACGAAACATCCTACATTTGATCAATACAACCTCACTATAAGCACCGTAAATATAGGTATTGGAATTAAATCTTTAACTATATATGCCAAACAGGATAATTATTCAGTTTCTTTTGCGGTTATAACGATAACGGTTAGCGAAAGAGAAACGGACTTAGATATTTATTTGAATCAAACGCTTGCTTCATCTATCGTATTTTCATACGGAGAACTTCTAAATATCACGGCTATATACAAAGATCAAGCGACGAAGAACTTTCTGGATAGTGCGACGGTTCAATTAAAAGATGGCGAGACCGTCTTAGGCAATTTAACGAAACATCCGATATTTGATCAATATAATCTCACTATAAACACAGCTGTTTTTGGCGTTGGAGTTAATGCTTTAACGATTTACGCTAAACAAGATAATTATACAGTTTCTTTAGAAAGTATAATGATAACGGTCAGCGAAAGAGAAACGGATTTAGACACATATTTGAATCAGACACAAGGTATATCTATTGTGTATCCACATGGAGAGCTCTTGAACATCACAGTCATATATAAAGACCAATT
>Ga0114925_10000200_pt1 | contig 23914 bp, 17 predicted proteins | sample SumtaG_2_FD_87287 | JGI IMG/M metagenome (GOLD analysis project Ga0114925, IMG submission 87287) | Deep subsurface microbial communities from Indian Ocean to uncover new lineages of life (NeLLi) - Sumatra_00607 metaG | ecosystem: Environmental > Aquatic > Marine > Oceanic > Sediment | place... | reverse complement strand
TTTCTTCCTATCGAATATCTTGTTATTATGAGTATTTTAAAAAAAGGTCAAATTTGCTTAATGTTTTTAGTTTAAAAAGAATAAATTTATATGAGTCAATAATCGTATACTTTACAAAAGCAATCGAAAAAGATTTAACTTTTAATGATTTATTATTAATTGTTAAAACATATCAAACTTAAAAATGCCAGAAAAGGATTATCGTTGGGCTGTTAAACTTGATTGGCTTAATATTTTAGAAGGATTGCGATTAAGTTCAATTATTGAGATCCCCGAAATCAAAAGAGAAAAAGCAATTAAGCGCATTACTAAAACTTATGGTCCAGATATATTATTAGATCTTGAGCCAAATCAATTAGATAAACTTGTTACAAGTGAATTAAGAGAAGTTTTAAAGAAAGAATTATCCAACAAGGCGAGAATGCGTGACAAGCAAGAGAAAGAAATGTTTAGTAAGATTATTCCCTTTAAACGAGGGGGCATAATAAAAATTGACCCAAGAGATTTAAAAGATCTTGATATCGATGATCAAAATTTAGGACCTGAAGAGATTATGAAGGCTCTTTATAAAAAATTGATGGGCGAGAAAGATGGGGACGATGAGAATGACGATGATCACAATAAATTTAAAGAGGATAATACTGGCTATTATATTTAATACTCATTATAAGATACTTAGTTAAATAAACGATTTATAATAAAATATAATAAAAAATGAGAGTTTATAGTATATTCTCTCGTAATCTATCTAAGTCTAATTTTTTGATCTTTCTAAATGTTATAAAAAATAGTAAATAACCACCACAAGACCATATAATCCATGATAAAACTTGGAAGGAATCGACATTTAAGAAGTATTCAATAATATCTTCAAGGAAACCGAATCCTAAATCATCCAGTAAAGCTGGAATAGTTATATCATTTGGATTAAGATTGATTGCGATTACCTCATGATCATTTCGATAAAGATTTTGAAAAATATTATCCACTGATAAATCGTCTGGATCATCCAAACGTAATTTTATTAAGGTATTTAGATCTTCATTAGTATGACAGTCTGAACCTGCAATACAGATAAGATTATTATCAAGGCAAAATTGTCTGATTTCTAATGCCCGGACACCTCCACCATTTACAATTTCAAAACCATCGACACCCCAATCTCGTAATTCTTCATAGCTATATGGCGTTCCAAGACCGCCGTCTGGATTCTCATTAATATTATAATGATCAACTACAATATAACCTCCTTCCTTTTTAACATATTCAATAGTATCTTCTGCATTCATAGCTTTGGGACCATTTGGTACTTCAGACTCAAGTGGTACGAGAGTCTCATCAAGTCCAAAAATATTCATATGGATATTATTCTCATGATCAGTCCATTCTTCCGATGGTATAACAATAAAATCTAAATCATATTTTTCTACAAATTTTTGAGCAGCTATAGATCCTCGTAAATTATCGTGATCTGAAAAGGCAGCACCATGTATACCATGATTAATATACCATAAGACTCTCTCCTCAGCAGATACCCATCCATCAGAATAAGTAGTGTGTACATGAAAATCAAGTAAAATCTCATCATCTTCTAAGTCTGTCTCGATATAATGCGTTGGAAAGTATGTAGACAACAAAATGAGATTTGTGCCGGCTAATAACAGAATTATACCAAATAAATATGATGTTTCCCTTCTTGTTATTCTTGAGATTCTAGAAGCTGTTGTCTTTCTTTCAGGAACTTTGTATCTCTTTTTCTCGGAGTAATTGAGCTTTAAATTCGGATGTAAACCTTTCATTAATATCAAAGCAATCTTAATCCCTAGTAAAATAAAGCAAATTACTATGATTACTTGGATTATTACCATAAAATGAAGACTTACATAGAATAAACCAGTTGTTAGATACATTATTAAGACTGTAATTACTCCTAATAACACTAGTATACCAATGACAAGAAAAGAGAATCTAATGATGTCTTTAATGGGAATCCATAATAATTTTGCCTTTTCAGAAGGTTCAAATCCCCGCTTTTTAGCAACAAAGTAGATAATCCTAAAAATAATAAATGTAATAACAATAGCTGTAATGAAATCATAGCCCCCTCCGAATGCAAATGCGACTCCGATTAGAGGCTCTAAAAGATATCGGGCTAATGGAAGTTTACTTGAATAGTCTGAAGATACATCCTTCTGAGAGAGGGCATCATAAAATATAACTTCTCTTTGAGCCACAGTGCTTAAAATTACAAGAAATATTAACCAAATTAGAAAGCATAATGTAGCGACAGCGAAAACTCTATTTTTTTTTAAAAATAATTTAATATTCATAATATTGAATTAGCAAAAAATAATAAAAAGATTATTCCTTCCTATAGATATCTTTATAATTGCTCATAAAATTATGGGTATATTTTTAAATATTATAAAAATATCTTTCGATTATTTTCAATAAATATATATTCCTAAGAAAATGTCCGATAGAGAAACTAAGAAATATGAAATTATCTTTACTTTAACTGCCATCTTTTCAGTCGCACTCCCCGTGTTATTAATTCTTAGTTTTAATGAAGATATCATAAATGCTTTTATAACTCTTGGTACTGAAGATGACTCTATTTATTGGGTTGTAGGAATATTTGTTATACCTGCATTATTTGGTCTTTTGAGCGCCTATATGATATACAACAAGGTAAAAAATAATATTACATCTCGTTCTAAAATACTGGCTATTTTCTTCTTACCTATTCTTTTATTTGGAACGATTTTTGCAGTGATTTATTATAGCGGAACTTTTATACCCGAAAAACGAGGGCCCTACTTATCTTGGACAAATGACCCTCGTACAACTATGACTATTACTTTTGAATTAAAAACAAAAGGTAATTATAAATTATCCTATGGAGAATCAAAGAGTTCCATGGATTCTGAAATATCTTTTGAAAGATCTGAATTGAGATCCTATGATGACTATTACCATTACACTGTTACTGTTACCGGCCTGAAACCAGATACGCGGTATTATTATGGTATTCCTGATTTGGCAAAAGGACCAATACCATTTAATACAGCCCCTAATAAACAATCTGCGAGTTATAAATTCCTTTTATATGGAGATAGTAAAGAATACAATAGAATATACAATAATCAACACATCCCATTAATCAATCAGATAAAAAGGAAGATTGATTTCACTGAACTTGCATTTGTTGTTCACACCGGGGATACGGCAGATGATCACGACAAGAGTAAACTATGGAATTTTCATTTCTATGCAATAAAAGAACTCGCACAATCAGTTCCTTACTTTGTAGCTTCAGGAAATCATGAATGGAATGATAAAGACCCTCAAAACCTTGATGATCAACCCGCTCTAGACATTCAAGAATTCCCTACAGAAGATATTCCTGCCGCCAATATATATTCTTTAAATGAAGCTAGCTATTCATTTGGCTATGCGAATGCATTCTTTGTATTTCTGGGATATGGACATGTTGGCTTTAATGATGCAGAATACCTCAATTGGCTTGAACAGCAGCTGGCAATAGGAAATAGTAGTTATGATTTTACATTTGTAGCGTTTCATAGGTCTCCTTTTGATGATCGCTCAGGAGATTCAATAGATGATAATGTTGATATTATTAAAAGCGAGTGTCCTCTCTTCCATAATTACAGTGTAGAAGCGGTGTTTAGTGGCCACAACCATGTAATCGCGCACCAAAAAATAAAATGGGATGATGATCCAAACAATCGCTATGTTCATTATATAATTTCTGGTGGGGGAGGGGCAAACCTTAGAAAACCCGAATATGGCACTTGGGATAATGAATATGGAATGGGATTTCGGGGTGAAACTGTCTATTGTAAGAAAACTTATCATTTTTTTATAGTTGAAATCGATGGCGAGAAAAGTACGGCAAAATTTACCGCATATAATCTTGCAGGACTAGAACTTGAAAGTTTCACGCTCGACGCATATAATTAGCTTAGATTTATAAATGAATTGATGTATTGAGATTCTAAACCAAATTTTATGAAAAATAAAAAAAAATAAAAAATTATTTCTTCCTTCTTTTAGGTTCAATCTTCTTAATTATTATGGATTCAGCGTGGATTTTACAATTCTTAAGGATTATTCTGAAGCCTCCAGCGCCTCCAACTCCGGGAATTGTCATTCCGAGATTTCCCATAGGAACCATTGCTCCTTCCTCTTCCCATTCTTCCTCTTCCTCTTCGCCAGCAGCTGCAGCTTTAAATTCTTCAGTTTCTACAATTGGATGTCCCTTTTCTTGTAACCAAGGAACTAAATCGTTCATATCGCTGACATCTTCTTCAGTTGCAATTTTATCAAGAAGGTCAGCTGGGAGCAATTCAGCAATTCTATCCTTAACAGTCTTGCCCATCCAAACTATATTGGTAATTCCTCCATCGTACTGCTGATATTTTGGCGAAACTATGTATTGTAGGCTAATACCATTGAATCCGGGTAATTGTTTTCCTCCACCCGTTTGATTGGCCATGGCGCTAAAGGGTAATCCATTGATCGCTACTCCATCATGATTTCGATCAATAATACCGTGACCTATGCCTGTCTCTGGAATCAAAAAATCTATAGCTTCAAAACACCCACAGCTAGTGTGAGGGAATTCCATTCCACTGTAGAGAAAAACTCTCTTAATCTCACCCAAGGATCGCTTCTTAATCATCTCATTAACTCCAGTGTACTCACCCGCTAATTTGTTCAAACATTCACCAGGAGGGACTTCGAATAGAGGTCCTTTAGGGTCGACTTTTGCCGCTGCTCGTGCATCGAACCAATTAATTGATCCGCATAAACTTGTCCTGTCTGGCGTTATACAACAAGCGTGTGTTGGAGCAAAAGATTGGCAAAGCACACAGCCGTAAAACATGTCCACGTCATCATCATGAATAGTTCGGGCCCTCTCGTCTCTTGCGTCATAAATACCCAACGCCATCTCATATGGCTCTTTTATCTTTTCTGCATCTGTTATGATTGTAACCTGGGCCTTTTTAATGATTGGCAACTCTGCTTTATAAAGACGAATCAGAATAGTACCTAGTATTTTAAGAGAATTGAAGCCCTTTCCATAAGCGGTCTTACTGATTCGCATCCAATTAGTATATCGTTGATTAAGGTGCATAATTCCATTCACGAAGTTGCAGAACTCATGAATTCTTCTTTCAAAAACAGCTTCTAGATCTTCTTCAAGCTCTGGTCCGGCTACTTCTACTAAGATCCCTATTGGATATCTGCCACCTTCTTCCATATCTTTGAGGTCAATTCCAACTATAGTCACTTTATCATCTTCTATAGCTGAATCTGGTTTCACACGAACTAATTCAAAATGTTTTTCAATTTTTGGTCCCCCGAGTTCTACATACATCTGATTTGCCCGTATGCGTTCTCCTTCGTAGACAGGACCCACATCAACTGGTATATCATCAAAACTCATATCATATTTCCTCTTTTTATTATATTTTTATATTTATTTTTTATTATAATTCTTCAATTAATTTTTCAAGAAATTCTTTCCAGTCCGCATCGCTGAGATTTGGTAAACTAAATCGTGCGTTCGGGTGAGAAAATTTATCTAATTCGACCGTTCTAAGATGATTTTGAAAGTTTTTCAAGCGACTTAAGGTTTGACTGACATAGTAAACTAAATGTCCTCCAAAAATGGCCATTGCATATTGACCGTTGCCATCTAAGCCTTTCCAGTCTTTATCAACAAGTCTACCTGTGATGTTAATCAAGGACATGTCCCATAACTTATCTTTAGGGATTTTATCTTTTAAATAACCAAAAGTATGACCAGTTGCTACTACGTGGCAATCTAATTTCTTCGCAATCTCTATATAATAATCGGCTACTTTTTTACCGTTTAAAATCATAGGCTTACTAATCGCTTCAGATCCTATCACGACAACCTTTTTCTTGGTAGGGTCTTTTAATATATTCGCCATAACTTTCGGATCATAAACGGATGTTCCCATTTCTGGTCCGGGTATGTTAGCTTTCTGGTATGGTCTTGCCATATTAATCAGTTTCACTAATTTTTCAGAATTTATTTATATTTTCTATTTCATTTAAAATAGTTAATTAATTGGTAACATATAATATACCTTAAAAAAATTGTTTTTATTTAATTAAGTGTAAAATTTAGATTAATTTAAAGAAATAAAAGAGTAGATTCAACAATGTGTGAATTTAAAATTATAAAGAAAAACGATGGATCTCAAATTGGAGAAGATATTGTAATAGTAAGTTATTCAGAAGATAATGAATTATTATTCAAAGATATTTTGGGGGTAGGATTGACCTTGGAATCTGCCTTGGTATTAGATGTTAATACTCTGAATCAGACATTAACGATTATAGAGCATCCCCTCATTAAGGATTTTATTAATTTAATGAATAATTTAACTGGAAATAAGGGTAAAGTACAAGAAATTGAAAATTTTCAAGCTAAACTTGAAGATTTAAAATAATGAGTTCTAATCATCAGAAAAATAAAAAATTTAAAAAAAAGAATCGAGAAAGTCTCCTGATTTTCTCCTGAATTCTATTTGATTATCTATTTAAAAGATAATCTACTTTTTTGGGGGTATAATTTCTATATCGATTGAGCTAACATTACTTGTTGTGCCATCTTTATTGGGAAGTTCTTCCTTTTCAATTATGATTTTTCCGTAAGTTGCTCCTTTATCAACACAACCAAAGAAAAGTTAATTTATCATGAAATGTTTTAAATTTAAAAGTAAATATTCTCTCGAGATGTAATATAGAATTTTTAAAAGGTTTCTTCGCGCTGACAAATATATTGATATAAAAAGTGTATACGATGTCGTAGCGAAATATTATGAGTTTTTGCATCACGCCCAGACTTTATGGGCAGACACTATTCATAGAACGGCAGTAGTAGAATCTTCGGATTTTAAGGATGGCGATTTAATAATTGATGTAGGCACCGGTACGGCCCTCACATCAATTTTTGCTATGAATAAAACATATCCTACAATTAGGATAAGAGTTATCGGAGTGGATTTATCTTCCAAAATGCTTCTGAGAGCGAAGAGAAATTTAACTAAATTTAACATGACAAATTTAATTTTTAATATTAATTGCGATGCTCGTTTTTTACCTTTACGAGGGTCTATATTTGACAAAATCATTTCACTTTATGGGTTAGGGGGAATTAGAAATATAAAAAAGGCATTTAGGGATTTGATTCTAGTAGCCAAGGATAATGCAGTTTTTTCCTTAGGCGAAATGACACCTCCCCCTAAAGAGAAAAGTGTATTTCGTCGAAAAGTCCATGAAATATTAGTAGAACCTTTTATTAGAATTATCTGGCAATTTCAAGATTTAAATTTAGAAGACCTCCTTGTACAATTTAACCTTGAAATTCTAAAAAAAGAGTATTTTGGATCGAGATATTTAGGCTCAATTACGCTAGTGGTAGGCAGATTAAAAAAAAGATAAAAAAGAATAATCTCCATAAAGATCTATTTTCCAATAAAAACAGGATCCCTTTTTTCTTTTAAAGCCTTTAAGGATTCCGCAAAATCCTTGCTAATAATACACTTTACCCATTTCTTATTCTCTAAATCTAACTGCTTTTCAATTAAATCCTTGTAGAAGCCATTTATAAGACTTTTCATAAGTTTAATACTCCGAGTCGGGCCTTTCGGAGGAATTAATCGTAAAGCTCGTTCTCTTACATAGGACATTAACTCATTCTTGGGCAATACTTTATTAACAAGCCCTAATTTTTCAGCTTCCTTCGCCGTTATTTTATCACCGAAATAAAATAGTTCCTTGGCTTTACTAATGCCTACCAATAGAGGAAGTAGAAGAGTTGTAGCAAAATCTGGCAAAACTGCACGTTTAATAAAATATAACCCAAACCATGCATCATCAGCCATGTATACTAAATCCGAGCATATTAAAGGAAATGTAAACCCGCCCCCAACTGCTAATCCATTAATTGCGGTAATAACGGGCTTTGAGAAATTCCAAAATTTAAGACATAGCTTTTTAGAAGCCATATCTCTTAAATTAATTTCATTTTTATGTTCTGGGGGAATTTCATCCATAATATCTTTACTAAAGTACCCTCCTGAAGAAAATGCATTAGCCTCTTCACACCCCGTTAAAATCATTACTTTCACATCTCTATCTTTCTCTGCAATATCAACCGCATACCATAATTCTAAAAGTCCTAGCGGAGATAAAGCATTTTTGCGTTCGGGCCAATTTAAGGTTACTGTAACAATACCAGTGTCTTCTTCTTTCTCATATTTTATTTGTTTGAAATCATCACTATTCATAATAAACCCAATTTACGCTATTTAAAAAAATTACTCTTAATGTTGAAAAATAATAAAAAGTGTTTAAAGTTATATAATATTGAGGATACAAGCATGAAGGGGATAATTATTCTTGGGTTTAAAAAAAGCCCTGGGGCGTATATTGAAGCACAATACCCTCCCAATATATCAAGTGATTTAAATATAGAGCCTCCTGATTTAATGAACATTTATGCCCTTCATAGAATGAGACAAATGAAACCCAATTTTCAGAAAATTAAAATAAAAAAGATAAATCTTGCAAGTTTTTATACGGGATTCTCTTTTAAACATTGTGTAGGCCGTCCAGATAAAGCTATAACCATTATTTTAGCGGAAGATGAGGAAATTTCTAATGATTTTGAGGGAATGCTTAGGAAATATGCTCTAGAAGTGATTTCAAAGATAGAAGATGTCGATTTTGGTGAAAAGTTTATAAAATATTATAGGTTACTGAAACGTGGACAATTAGAACCATACTGGGAGGAACACATAGAAGGGGAAGGAAGTGAAATTGCCACAACATCATCGAAAGAATTGACCGAGAGCGAAATTGCCGATATTATTGATGATTTTGCCATTGATTTAGATGATTTTAATTTTATAGAACAATTCGAAGAACTTGAGGGGGAAGAGACTAAACAAGAGATAGAAGAACTCCGAGGTTATTTAAAAGAACAAGAAGCAATAATGTATAATCTTGCCGAAGAAATTATAAAATTTACTGCCGAAAACCAGAAACTTGAACAAGAAGTTGAGGCATTAAAAGAAAAAACAAGTAAATTAGAACTTGATAAAGATAATCTACAAAATCAACTAAAAGTAGCTCAAAAACCAATTAAAGCAGCGAAACAGGTTGCAAAGAAGCCTGCTGAAAAAATAAAACTTAAACCTAAAATTGTTGCAAAGTCTAAACCTGCAACTTCTGGAGAGGAAGAAATTCGTGAGAAATGGTTGTCCATTGATATTAAGCAATTAAAAGATGAACTTTCAAAAACTAATATGAATAAAATCAGACAAATAACAAAACCATGGAATTTAAAGCCAAAAGGTAGAACTAAAAAAGATCTTATAAATGCTGTTGTTGATTATATTCAAAATATTAAGGGTTAATTTCTTCTATCTTCTTTAAAAATTTTTGTAAAGTCTTCAATGAATTTTTCCTTATCTTCATGTTCGTACCAACCAGAGCCTATTTTTTCCAATTCATAAGCCTTTGTAAAAGATTTATCTATCAAATTGTTACAGCACAATTTTATAGTGTTTATTACTGTTTGGTTCTTTGGGAATAAAAACTTAGCCTTTTTCATCGCATTTTTCATTAATTCATCTTGATTCTCAACAATTTGATCGATTAAACAGATCTCTAAAGCCTTTTCTGAACTTATTTTTTCGGCAAACATAAGCATTTTTCTTGTCCAAGCTATACCGATAATTCGCGGCATCAAAGTGACACATCCTGTTCCCGGAAAAATGCCATAATTCACTTCAGGCATTTGAAAGAAACTTTCTTTCACAGCTATACGATAATCGGAGGCTAAAGTATAAATAACTCCATCACCCATCGCTTTTCCGTTAATGGCACATATTACTGGCTTACCATACCATAGTAAAGCCGTAATTTCTCCAGCAGTTTTTTCAACATTCTTTACAGCTTGATGATCACTGCCATCGATGTCTTCTAAATCTAAGCCCGATGTAAAAGAATTCCCTTTTCCAGTTAATATTAAACCTCTCACTTTTTTGTCAGTTTGGCAATATTTGACGGCTTTTTTAATATTTCTTAACATATCAATTGTTAATGCATTCGCTCTATTTTCCCTATTGAAAGTGATTATACCAAACCGTCTCTTTATACTAAAATCAATAAACTCCCCAAAATCCAAATTTTTTAAGCTTAAAATTATCACCTTTATGAAATTTTTTCTCTTAAATCTTTTAAAAATTGATTTTTATCTTCATGTTCGTACCAACCAGAGCCTATTTTTTCCAATTCATAAGCCTTTGTATAAGATTTATCTAATAGATGATTGCTGCATAATTTAATTGCATTAACAACGGTCTGATTCTTAGGAAAGAGAAATTTCGCTTTATTAATAGCCGCCTTCATCAAATCAGTTTCAGATTCAACAATCTCATCTATTAAACCAATTTCAAGAGCTTTTTTAGTGCCAATTCTTTCTGCAAACATTAACATCTTCTTAGTCCAAGATATACCGATAATTTTTGAAAATAGAATAATGCAGCCAGTTCCGGGAAAGATGCCTGATAATATTTCTGGCATGTAGAAAATGCTTTCCTTAGTCGCAATTCGATAATCACAACAGATCTCAAATACGACGCCTTCCCCCATACAACGCCCATTAACTGCACAGATTGCAGGTTTTCCATTATAAAGCAGCTTACATATTTCCGCAGCAGTACCCTCTAAATCCTTTACTGCGGCATGATTGCTCCCATCTATAAAATCCAAGTCCATACCTGTGCTAAAAGAATTACCTTTATTGGTTAAAATCAGCCCTCTTATTTTTTCGTTCTCTTGACAATATTCAATCGCTTTCTTAAGGTTCCTTAATTGATCAATTGTAAACGCGTTAGACCGATGAACTCTATTCAATGTTATTATACCAAAGCGTCTTTTTATCGAAAAATCGATAAATTCTCCAAAATCTAAACTATCCGAAGACATAATAAACATTAATTTTCACTTAATAATAAATAATAATAGTTTGCTTAATTAATGAGAATTTATATGCAGATTTTAAGAAAAAAAGAATTAGTTAAATCTCCAAACTTAAAAAAGACTTTTAATTTAATTAATCAACATTTATATGGAAAATTAAAATATACAGACACGGATACCCGTGCGCGCTCTAAGGAAATCGTTAATCTTCTACTGTGTAAGCTGGTTGATGAAATAAACAAATCGCCAGATGATTATGTAGACTTTTGTATTAGAAATAATGAGTCAGAACAAGAATTATTTGATAGAATTCAGGTATTTTTTAATAAGAATGTGAAAGAAAAATACCCTGAAATCATTGGAAAGAACGAATATATTGGCTTAAATAAAGAATTGGTTTATTTAATTGTCGTTGAATTGCAGTCTTTTTCATTACTTAATTCTTCTAAAGATATTTTAAGCGATGCGTTCGAAATTTTTGTAAGTAAGATTCTGAAGGACGAAGCTGGACAATTCTTTACTCCACCGAATATTGTAAAATTTATGGTTAAATACTTAGAACCAACAGTTAATTCAAAAGTAATAGATCCAGCTTGTGGACATGGGGGATTTTTACTTGAAACAAAAGAATTAATCTGGTCGAAAATAAAGTCTGAAAATGAAAGAATTAGGTTCATTTCTAATTTATATGGTATCGATAAAGACCTTTTCTTAGCAAAAATTTGTAAATTATATTTAGAAATTTTGAGCGGAGGGAAATCAAACATAATTTGCGAGAACTCGTTAGATTTTAAGAATTATAGAACTCAGGCAAAAGAATTAATAAAAAATAATTATTTTGATTATGTTTTGACTAATCCTCCATTTGGGGCTAAGATTCCTATCAATGAAAAGAATATTCTTAGTGATTATAATTTGGGACACGTGTGGAAAAATATTTCCGATAATAAATGGGAAGTACAAGATAAATTGGTAAAACAGCAACCACCTCAAGTATTATTTATTGAAAGATGTATTCAATTACTTAAGGATGGCGGTAAAATGGGCATTGTTTTACCTGAGGGAATTTTTGGAAATCCATCCGATAGATATATCTGGGAATTTTTAGAATCTAAAGGAAATATCCTTGGAATTGTGAGTTTAGATCAAAATACTTTTCAACCATATACCTGTAATAAAGCAAGTATATTATTCTTTCAAAAATTAAAAGAAGTTCCAAACGATTATAAAATAGATTTTGCTATAGTGGATAATGTTGGACACGATAAAGATGGAAAAGTCTTATATAAATTAAATAAAGATGGAACTAAAGTATTAGATATGGATGAAAATCCTATAATTAATGACGATTTAATTGATCTCCATATACAAATTAAGGAAACTGAAGATTTTAATTATCAAAAAGAACAAAAAATATTTAAAATCAATTTTAGCCAAATTAAAAACAATATATTCATCCCAAATTATTATACCGGGGTTCAAAAAACTCTAAAAAACCTTGCGGATAATAAAAACATTAAATTATTGTCAATTAAAGATCTAATTGATAAGAAAATTATCTATTCTAATAAGGGAGGATATCTCCCAAGAGGAAATGAAATTGGATCTCAAGTTTATGGTTTGGGAGAGATACCATTTATTCGTACGAGTGAAATAAATAATTGGGAAGTTAATTTAGATTCATATAAGAAAACATCAGAAGAAGTTTATAGACAATATAAGGAAAAGCAGAATATTGAAAAAGGAGATATACTTCTTGTCAAAGACGGGGGTCCAAATCTAATAGGAAAAACAGGATACATTACTGAACTAGATACAAAAATCATTATACAGAGCCATATATATCAAATAAAAACATTAAAAAATATTGAATCTATTGATTCCTTCCTCCTTTTATATCTACTTAATTTAGATATTGTTCAGAAGCAAATCCAAGCCATAACATTTGTTCAAGGAACAATAGCCACTATTGGTAATCGAATCATGGAGGTCGTTTTGCCTACTCCCATGAAATCAGAAAAAAAAAAAGAAATTTCACAGTATATCAAGCAAATAATTGATGAAAAATTAAAAATAAGAAAAAAAATTAGAAATTTATCCTCAGATTTGATGTTCTAATTAGGATTACTCTCGTAAGACCTTTTTATCAACCTTTCCCACGGCAGTTAAAGGAAGCTCCTCAACAAATTCGAACAATTTCGGAATTTCATAAGGGGTACATCTTTCTTTTGCAAAGCTCTGTATATCAGCAATAAGGGCTTCTTCATTCCCGTCATACTCAAATTTGGGATCTATTTGAATAAATGCTTTTACAAATTCAGAACCCGGGCGATCTGGATTCTTTACACCTATAGTAGCAATAATTCCTATTGCCGGGTGCTCAGTTAAAGTATCTTCAAGCTTTGAGGAAAATACTTTAAATCCTCCCACAATAATCATATCCTTTGTTCTATCTACAACTGTTATATAGCCATCCTCACTCATCCATCCAACATCCCCTGTGTGGATAAATCCATCACTGTCGATAGTATTTTTAGTTTCATCAGGTTTTTTCCAATATCCTTTCATTATAACTGGACCCCTTGCGCAAATCTCGCCAGGCTCACCTACGGGAACTAGCTCCCCTGTATCGGGATCTACAATTTTTACGTCCATATTTAAAAAGGGCATTCCAACTGTACCTAATCTTTTTGGTTTCTTTGCAGGATTCATGCTAAATATTGCTACAGTTTCAGTCATACCTAAAAGTTCTAGGATTTTTTGCTCTCCAACTATATTCTCAAACTCTTTTTGGGCATCTACTGGAAATGGAGAAGCTCCAGAAATGCAGATCTCCAAAGTAGAATGATCCAATCTCTTGAATTTCCTTGTATCTATGAGAAGTCTATAGAGAGACGGAACATTTGCTAAAATTCTTGGTTTATATTTCTTGATAGCATTACATATTGTAAGTGTATCTCGAGGATCCGGAAGAAGCACCTGCAACCAAGCATAATTTAAGCAATTTAAACCAAATGCTAACCCTCCAATATGGAAAAAAGGAAATCCAGATATCGCACAATCACCACCTTTATTCATATCTAGCCAAGTACTCATAATACGTAGATTAGCAACGACATTACTATGAGTCAGCATTGCTCCTTTGGGAGGTCCAGTTGTACCTCCTGTATAATATAAAAAACCCAGGTCATCTGGTGTTATATCTACTTTAACGGCATCTGAGGAAAACTTTGCTATAACATCATCCCAATAATCTAAAACCTTTTTTCCCTCTATTGGAGTAACCTTTCCTGTCGGAAGATCTCTAACCGCATGAATCTTTGCTTGATCTTCTTTTGAAAATGATCCTATTATGCTTGTCGCCACTACAAGTTTGAGATCTGTTGCTTTTGATGCTATATTCAGAAGTCTATGCTCAAAAATTGCATCCAATGTTACTAATGCGACTTTTCTTTCCCCCGCTCCTAGATCATTAATTTGATAAAGCATTTGTACATCAGATAAAAGAGGAGATATACCAGAAACAATACATCCAGCTTTTAATCCTCCAAAGACAGATATTAGATACTCTGGAATGTTTGGGAGATTAATACCCACAATATCACCTTTCTCAAAACCATTTTCAATTAGCATTTTTGCAAAACTATTCGACAATTTATCTAATTCCTCATAAGTAGTTTCCTTATTTTGAAAGGAATATGCTATTTCATTGCCATAATTGTCGAAAGTATCTCTAAAAACATCAGGAATCGTTGTGTCCCATAGTTTAGGATCCAAATCTTCTAATCCATCATCCCAGCTTTTTTTCCAGAAGCGATCACTATAATTAGTCATATTTTCTTATCACATTTTTTTACCTTTAATATTGGATTGTGATATTAATTAGTAGTGTTAATATCAGTAATAAATGTTAATTTTAATAAAAAGAAAGAAAAGAAAAAATTATTTATAAATAAGAAAATCTACTGCCTTAATACTCTTTTGTCAACTTTACCAACTACTGTAAGAGGTAATTCTTCAGAGAACTCAATAAATTTGGGAACCTCATATGGTGAACAGTTTTCTTTAGCAAATTTTATGATATCTTCTTTTAGTGCTTCCTCGTTTCCATCATATTCATAGTCAGGGTCTAATTGTATGTAGGCTTTTACGTATTCAGAACCAGGGCGATCTGGATTAGGAATTCCTATTGTTGCGATCATCCCGATAGCAGGATGTTCAGAGAGTTTATCTTCTAATTTTGCTGAAAACACTTTAAAACCGCTTACTATTATCATATCTTTTGTTCTATCAACAATTTTTAAATATCCCTTTTCATCCATTATCGCTACATCTCCAGTGTGAATGTAACCATCCACATCAATTACATTTTTAGTTTCTTCTAGCTTGTTATGATATCCTTTCATTACCATTGGACCTTTTACACAAATTTCTCCAGGCTCCCCTATAGGTACTTCTTCTTTTGTTTCAGGATCAACTAATTTTACCTTAGTATTGGGTAATGGAAGCCCGATCCAGCCTAATCTTCTCTCTCCTTTATCAGGATTCATTACTGTTACTGGTGAAGTTTCAGTCATTCCATATAATTCTAGTAATTTACCTTTTCCTACAATATCCTCTAAATGTTTCTGAGATTCAGCTGGGAAAGGAGATGCTCCAGAAATACAGTTTTTTAAGTATGAATGGTCTAACCTTTTAAACTTTCGAGTGTTTAATAATAATTGATAGAGCGAAGGGACATTTACTAATAAAATTGGCTTATATTTCTTAATCTCATTACAGATGTGCATCGTGTCTCTAGGATCTGGGATAAGAACTTGAGACATACCGATATTCATAACATCTAAACAAAAAGCTAATCCCGCACCATGGAAAAGAGGAAACCCTGATAATGCAATACCTTTTCCTCTGTCCCATTTAAGCCACTCTAATATCAATATAAATTGGGAGACCATATTTTTATGTGTTAATTCAGCCCCCTTAGGTGGACCTGTTGTCCCTCCAGTGTATTGAATGAACGCTATATCATCGGGGGTGACTTCTACATCTACAGGTTCATCGGAATATTTTGCAATAATATCATCCCAAAAATCTAAAACAGTTTTATCCTCTAAAGGAGTGACCTCCCCGAAGGGAATTTCTTTTACAGCTCTAATCTTTGCTTGATCTTCTTTTGAAAATGCACCTATAACGCTAGTTACCACTACTATCTTTAAATCGGGCAATTTTGAAGCTATATTCGTTAATCTATGTTGAAAAATGGCATCTAATGTAACTAAAGCTACTTTGTTCTTTCCTGCTCCTAAATCGTTTAATTGATAATGCATTTGTACATCTGAAAGTAAGGGTGAAACACCAGAAACTATGCACCCTGCTTTTAAAGATCCAATTAAGGCATAGATATATTCTGGAATGTTAGCAAGATTTATACCAATAATATCGCCTTTTTTAAACCCGTTTTCAATTAACATGCGAGCAAATTGGTTAGATTTTTTATCAATTTCTCCAAAGGTTATCTCTAATCCTTGAAATGCTATTGCCATTTTATCAGAATAATCTGTCAAGCTATTTTTAAGCGCTTCATGAACTGTAATATTCCACTCTTTAGGATCTACATCATCTACACCTGGATCCCAGCTTTTTTTCCAGAACCGTTCACTATACTTTGACATTTTCAATCATTTTTTTATTATTATTATTATATTAATACTCTTCAATTGATTGCTTATTAAAGGTTTTAATATCAATGTAATCAACTAATATTTCATTAATATTTAGTTCTTTTCGAAAATTTTTATAAGACCTTTAAAAGACTTATATCAAATTTTTAAATAATTAATGTAATCTATTAATAATCGAAATACTAATAAAATTTGATTAAAAATGAATTTAGAAGAATCAGAAAAAAAATATAATACCATGAATAAGTGGCCAAAAGAAACACCAAGACATCTTGATTACCCTGAGATTTCTTTAGGCGAACTCTTGAAACAAGCTGCAGAAAAATATCCCAATTCTGATGCAATATGGTTTGAAGGTTTTAAGATGACTTATAAAGATTTTGATGCCCTCGTGGATCAGCTTGCTACAGGTCTTTCTAAGATGGGAATTGGAAAAGGAGATATTGTAGCTCTTAATCTCCCTAATGTTCCTCAATTTCTCATTGTGCATTTTGCTATTCTTCGATTGGGAGCCACAACAAACCCATTACTTCCTGTAAATCGATATATAGAAATTATCCATCAAGTAAATGACGCAAAATCAAGAGCATTAATAATTTTAGATGTTCTGTATGAGGAACACTTGAAAGGCAAAGATCTGAGTAAGATGCCTACATTGAAAGATATAATTTTTACAGAAATTGCCGAATATTTGCCACCATTAAAAGCTAAACTCGGAAAAAAATTAAAGAAGGTACCATTCATGGAAAATTGGCCTACTCAAGTGGGAGACATTAAATGCCATGCTTTCCAGGATATTTTACAAAATGGTATACCTATTAATGTACCAGAAGTGGATATTGATCTAAAAAAGGACCCCGCCATTTTAATTTACACAGGAGGCACGACTGGAACGCCTAAGGGCGTTGTTACAACACATTTCAATATGATTGCAAATGCATATCAAGCGAATAAATGGGCTACAACTCAAATCCCTAAGCTCGCAAATTACAGGGGAAAAGGCGGAATCTCATTAGTAGTACCATTAGCCCATTCGTTTGGCAATATAGGGATGACTGTGGGATTAATAGATGGATGGAAATCTATTTTATTTCCACGTCCACCTGAACCATTTTCGAAAATACTTAAAGTAAACCTGAAAGAAAAAGCCACGTTTATGCCGGGAGTCCCAACCCTTTGGAATAAAATTAACCAAGATCCTAAATCTGCTAAATTTAAAGGCAAACTTAAGGATTTCATTGCTTGCGTGAGCGGTGCCTCTGCATTGCCTCTTGAAGTCAAACAAAAATTTGAAGCAATAACTGGTGCTTTAATTGTCGAAGGTTACGGCATGAGCGAGTTTTCGCCGCTGATGGCTCTAAACCCTTTCAATGATTTTAAAATTGGAACTGTTGGGTTACCAGTATCAGATACTTATATTAAAATAGTAGACGCTGAAGAGGGAACAAAAATCCTTCCCATATGCCCTAATGAGACTTGTGAAAACTGTGGACAGGATGAGTTCGCTTATATAGGAGAGATCTGTGGCGTAGGACCTCAATCTGCTTTAGGATATTTTGGAAGGAAAGAAGACACAGATTATGCATGGCGTACTGATGAAGATGGCGTGAGATGGTACTATACATCTGATATTGGGTGTGTAGATAAAGACGGTTATTTACACATCAAAGACCGTAAGAGAGATATGATAAAATATAAAGGTCACGGCGTATTTCCACGAGAAGTCGAAGATTTAATTTACATGCATGATGCAGTGGATGAAGTTGGCGTAATAGGTGTTCCAGATCCAGATGTAGGTCAGAATATAAAAGCTTTTATCTCAATAAAACCTGAACATAAAGGTAAAGTAACAGAAGAAGACCTTATGGCATGGTGTAAAGAAAATATCAGTCCTTATAAGTACCCTAGAATGATTGAGATCGTACCAGAATTGCCTAAATCAGTAATCGGCAAGATACTTAGAAGAGAACTTAGGAAGGAAGAAGATAAATAATTTTTTTTTTCAACTCTTTTTTTTTTAAAAAATCTAAAAATTAATTTATACAATTAATCATACCATTATTTAGTTAAGAATTAAATCGATTTTTTAAGATCTTGTGGCAAAGAATTCAAAATCTAAGGAGAACAGATTGGTATCAGAGTGGAGGACCATGGGATCTCCTCATAGGACTTAGACTCTATATAATTGTATTATTTATTGTAGCTCCTGTATATCACCTTTTAATCCAATTAAAATATCTATCGCCATTATATATTGCGATTTTGGGAATTGCAATGTGGTTAATCTTAAGATTTGTGTTTTTAGAATCGAGGACTGCCTCAAATCAATTTCTTAAAATTTCATTAATTCTATTAATCCCTTTAGCGATTATTATATTTTTTAATTTCACAAGCGGGTTGATTTTTAACATTATTCATTTAAATCTAATAGGGATTTTAATTAATGCTATCATCTGTGGGAGCTCAATATTATTTTTGGCTTTTATTATATTAAAAAGACCATTTAATAATTTAAATTCAAAGCTTACATCATCTAAGAATAATTGGAGCAGCCGGGGTGGTCATAAAATAATAAAAAGAAATATTTTAAGAATTTCATTAATATGCTGGCTTCTTATTTCCTTAACATTAATTATTATCCCCCATCCTATCTATATTAGAACCCATGTAAATCTAAAAGAATCAGATCAGACGAAAAATGATAATAGTTTTGGCATTTGGACATATGGTGCCCCTCTTGATGAGAGTTATGAAAACTCTTCTTATTATATTAATAATGAGACCCTTGAAATGCTCGGAGATGCGGGAGTCTATTTTATTTATGGATTCCAACATAGACATATATTTGACGAGGATACAGATGAAACACATGATGATGTTCCTGAAAAACTATTAAGGTGTAAAGCATATGATGTAGAGGTCCATATTTCAATAACTCCTCGTAAGGATGAGAAGAAAAAGTTACAATTCGTAAATCTCTGGACTTTCGAACAATTAAAAGAAGACATTGAAGAAGTTCTTGATTTTTTTGAATCCTATGACCTATTAGGAGATCCAGTGACAACGTTAGTATATGATATGGAAGGATTGCCATTAGCACATTTCCCTCTCTATGGTATGGATTCGAATATTATCAATAAATTACCAGAGTATTATAAAGTACAAAAGTTATTTTCTGAATTTAATCAACACATCGAGAGTGATTATGGTCTAAATATTAAAATTTGCTCTGATGTCTACCAAGGTTTTGATTTCAGAGATGGTGATGACGATATTATGAGTATTTTTGGATTATTAAATTATAAAGACGCTTCAAGGAGTTATATGGTGTACAGACGTGACAACTATCATCAAAATTATATTCTTGATCATTGTAGATTTTTAAATGATGGTGATATTATTATTCTCAACTCATGGAAATTTGAAGGATATTATTGCTGGAATGATATTGACTGTGCGATCGAAGATTCCCGCTTAGTATTAAGCTTTCCTGGAAAATCTCTCCGACTTGAAATTTGGGCTCTATGGTATTTTCTTAAATCATATGGTATAGAAGGATTATATACTTTAGTTGAGGCACTTACCTCAGATAGGTCCGAGTGGCCAATAATTGAGGTTTGGAATGTATGGCCTAACTCTTTTTATTGGGATTTCGTTTTTTACAGTATATCCTTATTTGACTTGTATGGTCCTCTTTTCAGAATGATCTACAGAATATTTTGATTTCTTAAAAGATTTATTTTATTATTAAAATCAATTCCTTACATTCTTAGGTAAAAAATTAATTAAAATTAGTAACTTTTAAATTAAGTTCAATCAATATTCGATTTATAGAATTAGGAGTTATTAATAAAATGAGTTTTTATACAAAGAATAAGTGGACAAAATATCTTCGGAATACTCGATATAATAATCTCGCAGAGATGGTTTTTGATACCATTAAACATCATCCAAAAAAGCTCATCATGAGATGGTTTGGTGAAGATGGAAATACTATTGAGTCATTAACCCTTGGAGAATTGGCAGACCATATAAAAGCTAGTTTTTACGCTTTGCATTCCCTCGGATTTAGAAAAGATGATCATATTTCAATTTGCGCTGAAACATCTCGATATTGGGTTTTCGCAGACTTAGGTGTACAATGCATAGGTGGTGTTACTGTTGCAATTTATCCACAATTAAAACCTAAAGAAATTCTTTATATTGCTAAGGATTCTGAAAGTGTTGCTTTATTTGTGGATACTCAAGAAAATTTGGAAAAATTCCTGACAATTCAAGAGGAATTACCTAATATTCGTTATGTAATAGTTTTAGAAAGTTTTGATGAGTCATTGAAGAGGGATAATATTCTAACTTGGAATGAATATCTTAACAAAGGAAAGGGATATGAAAAAGATAATCCTAAATTATTAGAGGAATCTATAAAAAATATAGTAGAAGATGATTTAGCTAGCTTGATTTATACTTCTGGAACAACAGGTGTTCCAAAAGGAGTTATGCTTACACATAAGAACTTCCTTTCAGACATACTTGTCGTTTCTGCGGTTGCGATTACTCTTGATAAGGGAGAGAGACCCTGGGATGCCCAATCAATTACATATATGCCTTATGCGCACTCCTATGCTCGGACAGTAGAAGAATATGGGATGATATTTAATACTGGGTGTATAAATTATGTTGGAGGGAGGTCACAAGAACAACTTCAAAAATCATTTAAGGTATTCAAACCAACTATTATGGTTGGCGTTCCATACCTTTATCAAAAGTTATATGAAAGAATCGTTGATACCGTTGCAACTTTACCTGAAAAATTGCAAAAGATTTTCAACAAAGCTACCGCTATAGGAAGGCAATATTATCTTAATATCCTTCATAAAAAGAAAAATCCTCTAGGAATGAGATTAAAATATGGATTTTTCAAGAGAATAGTATTGAAAAGAATCCAAAAAGAACTTGGAGGTGAACTACTATTACTGGTAACTGCATCTGCAGCAATTTCAGAAGAACTCTTATTATTTTTCTGGTCTTGCGGCTTTAATATCGCAGAAGGATATGGTTTAACTGAAGCAGCACCCGCCACCCATTATTCTCGTACAATACATAACTCTGATTTTCGTCCTCATTTCCATAAAAAAATTGATATCTATGAAAAAGTAGGTACAGTCGGCCCTTTAATGGAAATGCCAGAAGAATTAAATCCTTATGAAAATATGCAGCAGAAACTAGGTCCTGATGGAGAATTATTAATAAAAGGTCCAAATATCATGAAAGGTTATTGGAAAAAGCCTAAATTAACTGAAGCTGCAATAGATAAGGAGGGGTGGCTTCACACGGGGGATTTAGCAAAAATTGATGATGATGGTTATGTTAGAATAATTGGACGAAGTAAGGCAATTATTAAACTTTTAACAGGTAAAATGATAAGTCCTGCCTTAGTTGAAGGCTTAATTGTTCCCTACTCCCGTATAGTTGCACAAATTGTCCTTGTTGGTCAAGAAAAGAAATATTTAACAGCAATTATTGTTCCATATCAAGAAAAATTAAAAAAATATGCTGACGAGCATGAAATCAAGTATGAGAAATGGGAAGATATAATACGCAATAAAGAAATTCAAAATCTTATAAAAGAAGATATTTTAAGCTTTATAAAAGATGATATTTCTGATTTCTCTCAACCAAAAAGGTTCGCTATTAGTTGTAAATATTTTGGTGAAAAAGAAGGATTTCTAACACCCACTCTAAAATTTAAACGTAATAAAGTGTATGAAGATTTTAAAGAAATAGTTGATAAATTATACGAAATTGACGATGAGTTTCTAATAATTGAAGATAGAATGACAGATTTTTATGACATGAGCTTACTTACTTAAAAAAATTAAATTTATATATTTTTAATTTCTTTTTGAATCAGAATTAATCTTATCGCTTTTTGGCGACATCTTTTATAACAAACAGAACATCCACCACATGATTGATCTGTCTGAATTGTGATTGCTTTTCCCTCAGAATTAAAAACTCTTATTTTTAAAGGACAAAATATAATGCAAGTTCCACATGCTTTGCATCGAGATAAAATTGTAGCTGCAATATAAGATAATTGACTAAGTTCTTCAATTTTCTTTTTTAATTTAATAGAGGGGCCATTTATAATAAATATTTTTTTCGAGTAATTATAAAAAAAATGATTTGAGTTTAAAATCGTTTATTAGTCGATTTATACTAAGTAATTTTTGAAGTAGCTTTTTTTAATAATTCTTCAGCACCTTTAGTAAAACTCGATATGATATCATCAACATCCATTAATGAATCAATTATACCACAAGTTTGCCCAACGGGTATTGCACCATCCTCTATATCTCCTTCAGTATATACAATCTCATAATGGTGCAAATCGTCAAGAAATTTATCAAGATCGTAAGTTAATTCTAGAGAAATTTTTTCTGTTTTACTCATTGGGACTCCATGCTCCATACAATATTTATTTTTAAGTAACCTTATAGGACCGAATCCTCCAGTAGTAAGCATTGTATCTCGATCTGCCGCTGGAGGGATTAGTGCTTTATAATTCGGATGAAATTCACTTTGATTTGAAGCTATAAACCGAGTTCCCATCGCAACAGCATCAGCACCCATTCCTATACAAGCAGCAACTCCCTCAGGTGATGCAATTCCTCCACATGCGATTACTGGTATATCGGGATATTTTCGAATTAGTTCTTGCATTAAAACAAGTGTGGTAACTTCTTCATAGCTCTGATGTCCACCTCCTTCTGTACCCGTAGCTACAAGTCCATCAATATTATTTGCTACTGCTTTATCAGCCAAGAATAAAACGGGTGTAACATGGGCATGAAAAATATCTGGAAAATATTTATTTTTCATTTGAGTCGCAACTCTAGTACCTCCAGCACTAGTTATTATATAAACAAACTGTTCTCTTAGCTTAGGATTGCTTTTACGCCATTTACCAATTTGTCTCATCATAATTTTCCAATCCGTTTGAACACGGGCAACCCGAACGTTGATGCCAAATGGTTTATCGGTGCTCTCGAGCACGTGGTCAATTTGTTCTTTCATGTCTATAATCGAATTTTTTCCTATTAAAGTAGCGTGACTAAGCACACCCAACCCGCCTGCTTCGGAAGTGGCAATAGTTAGTTCAGTCGTGTAAAAAGGACCCA
>Ga0114925_10000199_pt1 | contig 23936 bp, 22 predicted proteins | sample SumtaG_2_FD_87287 | JGI IMG/M metagenome (GOLD analysis project Ga0114925, IMG submission 87287) | Deep subsurface microbial communities from Indian Ocean to uncover new lineages of life (NeLLi) - Sumatra_00607 metaG | ecosystem: Environmental > Aquatic > Marine > Oceanic > Sediment | place... | reverse complement strand
TATTGCCCACCTCGACGTCCATATCCTAGAAGACTACCATGCCTACCTCCACCACCGCCTTGTGCTTACTCTTGTTTGCCTCCAGTTTTCGATCGGTGTCAGCCTGGATGTGTCTATTACTGAAGTCTCTTAATTAGTGCTATTATTTATAACTTGTTACTGTATTCAGTAATAAGTTACCAAGTGCCTTTATCTGTAAAGGTTATAATAAGTGTCCATTAAATATTCTAGATCTTCAAGCGAATAACGCTTCAAATTGCTGGCGTTTTCTGTACCTAAAATATCTTCTATTATTTTTTCTATGACTTTTACCACGTATTTGTTGTTAGGATACTTGTTATCAATATATTTTTCTACACGATATAGCTGTACCAACTCTAAATTGTATATACCATTATTTACCATGTATTTCGTTGGCTTGTTATAAGAAAATCCAAAGTCTATAGGAACCGCTTCAATCTTATTACCTTTCTGTATAAGACCGATGTTCCCGCTATGAAAATCTCCATGCAGAACTTGTTCCTTTCTCATCTTCTTCAACAATTTATGTATAGAATAGAAGACTTCATTTATCTCAGCTCTTGTTCTTTTCTTTTTCAAATAGTTTTCAAGCGTGTCGTCAATTCTTCCGGTTACCATATAAAAAGTATTCTCCTTTTTTATCCACTTGCCATCGTAAAGTTTTGGTCCAATGCCTAGTTTGTGAAATCTCCTAGTCATTTGTAGCTCTTCTTCGAAATCCTCCCTTCTATTTCTCTTTCTCGGAATGCCGATTTTTATAGCTCTGTCGCATTTCAGGGTAGTTTGATTACAGAGCAAGTACACTTTTCCGTATGAACCCTTACCCAAAATTTTTGAAACGACGTAATTCTTTGGAAGCAAATCATACTTTTCTATTATCCTACAGCTTGTACTATTTCTATATTTTCTGCAGAAGTCTTCGTCGTAGAAGGTGTCGTCATTTATTCTTTTAAAACATCTACCTCCCAGAGAATATTCGTCTCGTTGACAACCCTCTTTTTCTTTCCGTTTTTTATTACTTCCTTGCATCAGTTTATAGCACTTAAAAACGATGTCATATTTGCTTCTTTTCCCGCCTTTGTCAGGGTGAAATTTTAATAGCAACTTACGTATTTTCTTTTTGTCAGTTGACGGTGTTCCTGTAAGGTTAACTCCATATTTCTTCAGTGCGTCTCGACACCTCATATACTTATAAGTCATTTATTACAACAAAAAAAATATAGTTATATTGTAATTAAAGCAGATTCAATGTTGTTCACATGTTTTATTTCGAATTTTTTTAGAAGTAGTTCAAATGTATTGCATTTAGTGTCGTCTAGTTTACTTAAATAAACTGAATACTTTTCCTTATCTGTTGTGTATATAGTCCCTTCTTTTATGCTTACTATACAATCAAAATGTATTAAATATATGATTCGGTAGTTGTTCAGAGTCACCAAGTATTTCTTGTACTGTTTCAAGTCAAAGTCTTTTAATCCTAATTTGCATTCGTATATGGTATTACTACCGATATCAAGGAAATCGAATATGCATTTGCCAAATTTAAATTGCGAGGAGATGTTATCTCCATAATGCTTCTTCAAAATGTTGTTCCAATGACATTCTTGTCGCAACGAGTTTTCTTTAGCTATCTTAAAGCCCCGATCTCCCTTGTAATCTATGCCTCCTTCCTTTTTTATATCTTCCACTATTTTAGTAATATTTTTGAGTTCGTAAGAGGATAGGAATTCTTTGAATAAATCCCTGTTTAATGAGTATTTCTGCTCAAACACTTTCAGCCACCTCACAGGAGCTTTTATATTGTATATGTTCTTTTCTTTCTTTTCTAGTCTGTTTTCAATCCGTTCCTTCAAATTCTCCAAAGTAAGTAAGTAGTAACCGTAACAAATCTCTTCCTTTTCGGTTAGTGTTATACGCAGATCTTCTACAGGTACTAGATTGAAGTATTGGTATCGTTCCATGAAATCAATACTACCTTCTTGTATTTCTTTGAAGAAGTACTTAGTAGGATTGTACGATACTATACAATTGTATAGGTACTCGTATTGCTCCTTAAACCATTCTTGTTCTGTGAGCCATCTACAATACTGCCTATCCTTTAAAACTATACTCAAATGCATGTCCTTATACTTTCCAAAAGTTATTGTTTCCTTTGTTAATTCTCCGTCCATTTTTATGTTACGCTCTTGCTTTTAAAAGGGTATCTTTAAAAGCAAAAAAAAGAAATCTTTAGGATTCTGTTTCTTCGTGATCGTCTTCACCTTCGTCGTCTTTCATATCATCCTTGTCTTCACCGTTGTTCTCTATGACTTCTTCTATTTTGTTTATGCTTTCACTCGAATTAGAAGGAGTTCGAGGAATGCCTCCCAAGGACGACATCAATGCGCCTAGGTCAGGCGGGTTTCCCATTCCACCACTTGGTCCACTAGGATTTCCCATTTGACCTAATATACTTTGCATCATTGAGTTCATTGCACCCATATCCATGGCACCAGCACCCCCTCCGCCGTTAGGGTTTCCTGGCATTGTCCCCATTACGTTTTGCATAGTCCCCATCATCTTTCCCAAATCAAGTTCTCCCGACTTAAATCCGTCATTCATGTCTTGGATAACCTCATTAAATACCCCTGATTGTAGAACTGCTGATATAGCTTCCATAGGGTTAGTTTTCCCTTCAACTTCTTTTTCAACCTTTCCAAGTATTTTGTTCAAAAAATTCCCTTCATTAGAGACATCTTTCTTCAAAATCTCTTTCGCTCTTGCTTCAGGGTCTAAAAGCGCCGACAATAAAAGTAAATGCTTCCAGATCACACCGCTACTCTCACTATCGGCCTTTTGAAAAATCTTTTTAATATCAACGTAACACTTTTCTGAGTAGGTAACTCTGTCTTCCAAGATTTTACTTGTGTCCTTCGAAAGAATGGCTTCTCTATTGGTAACACAAAATAAAGTGAAGGCGTCGATGTTCTTTTGAATTGCTTTTTCGTGTGCCAGGGTGGTTTTGTTTAATAAGTGAGAATACAATCTCAAAGAATGCTGTTCCTTGGAAAACAATTCGTTAAGATCGTTAACGAACGTAACAATTGCTTTAAATACGATTAGACTTTTATCTGAACTCATTTTATAATAAATTCTACATTTTAAATCAGTATTATTCGATTTTCCAAGGCGTATAGTGGCTCCCATTGTAACGGAGGTAAATTGTGTGCTCCGGTATGGAGTATATTGTTCCTTTTCTGCTGGGGACAAACTCGATTGAGCGATTGTTCATTAAGTGTATGACCACCACTTTAATTTTGTATATCTCACAAAAGGTTTTTATTTCGACTGCTGATCCCCACGTACTCGGTTTCCTCATCTCACGGACATAATCCTTAAGATTCATATTGTCGGTGAAAACAGTCAGCTCACTGTTTGTAATGTCGTCCATTACATCTTTGTTGAGTTCTAGATAGTTGCATATCTCCTCTCTCAGACTTTGCGAAGAGGGCTTTTCACCCTCTTTGTTCCTCAGGAAAGGTGTCAATGAATCGAATAGACAAGCCATATTTTGTTTTTGATTCATTGTTTTAAATTAAGTTTACTTAGAAAATGATTATATAAAAGGATGTTAATAATGATAATAAATGTTCGTATGTAAAATGTGTGATCAGATTTTCCAAACAGAGGATCGATTGAAGAGACATGTTGAAAAGAAAGTTTCTAATTGTAAAAAATACGAAGATGTATTGTTCTATTGCAAACGGTGTAAGTACAGTACCAATGGCATCAAATTTATACTCAAGCATATGTCTAAATGCGAGTCAGTCGCCAAATCGGAAGACATATTTGGCGACATTATTTTGAAGCACAACACTGAAATGAAAGAAGCAAATGAACAAGTAAAAAACCTGAGAAACCGTTTGGTGATAGAACAGATAAAAAATGAATACCTCAATCAAATCATTAAACAGAGCACTAATTTGAAGCTGGTAGATATTCTAAACGAAAAGAACGGAAACTTATATCTTAAACCTGTTGAAAAATGCCCAGAAGTAAATATACATATGAAGAACTATATACAAACAATCGTGAAGGATGTAGTAGTAAGCACAGAACAGACGGTTGTTGACAAAGGAAAAGAAAAGAAGACAAATAAACATAACAAAAGGAAGACCTATCGTTCAGTTGATAGGAAAAACATAAAGAAAAATGCAGAACGCAAATCCACTAAAACGAAAAAACTACAACTAAAAAACGAACTACTTTCGGGGAAAGACTACATCGATAGAATCGAGGGAGTATTGAATAGTATGAACAAAAACACTAAGGTCAACCAGAACCATATCAAAGAAATCAGAAGTCAAAGGGAAAACCTTATGAAAGTACTTACCATCAATGAATATGTAAAAGTAACTGGTAAAATCAACAGCAGATTCAAAAGAATAATGAAGAACAAGAAAGTAGATACCACTTTGGCACTTAACTGTCTTATTGGTACGATGCATCCGATAGATATGAGACTGATCAGTATGAAGGAGCACACACAAAAAGCGGTAGATATCGATCAGGTTCAACGTTTACTTTTATCTTTTCAAAATGGTATTGTAATACATGAAGAACTGGAAGAAATAAACCACGATAGGATGTATGATATGTTTACGAATTATTCGGTTCTTTACTTTCCTCTAACTTTGCTTGTGAAGCAGTACTTTGAGAAGAATACTTTTAATAACATTATATATGTACCGTTTAAGAAATCTAGCGACTCATTTCCTTTCAGTTTTTACACTTTAACCAACATAAAAGGTAATGGTACGAAACAGTGGGACATGGATTCTAGACTGGAAGAAATTAGTTCCAGATTTATAAGTGTTGTAGGAGCGTATATGATAAAGGTGTTTAGACACCTATACTACCAGGTGTTTAATGATAATATATACAGGTTGAACTTCAAAAGTAAATGCCCGCATTTAGAAAATGAATTTGAACAATTAACACAGAACTTGGTTTTGCTTGTTTCACCAATCAGTCTCTCACTGAAACTCATTGAAATAGTAAAGTTGAATTCTATTTATATACCAAACGAGCAACTGGATGAATTCAATTTAAGAATGGACGATCAACTCCAAAAGGAAAAATACAAAAATTACCGTAGTAACAATGAGGACTTTCATGAACTTGGATTGAAGGTGTTCGACGATATATCTAAAATTGATGCCGCTTCTTGGTTGTCTTCGGTTTGTTCTTGAAGACATTGATGAACATACCAACCAGTGAATATGTACTTGAGGCTGTCCCGCTCTTCTATTGGAAAGCCTTTATTGTACATACTGAGGAGTGATGATAGTACTAGGTATTCCTCTTTTTCCATATTTTCTGTTTTTACTTTTGTAATTAGTGATTGCAGTAGGTCAATTAGGATTTCCGTTTTCATTTAATTCACTTACTCTTTTCTTAAGCGATATATAAGAAGTGGTTGAGAAAGAATAATAAAAAAAAAATTTTTTCTTCATTAATAAAACATGATTAGTTTAGAAAACTCAATTAAAACTTGTAAAGTAGACGACGCGTGGGCAGCGCGTGTTCAATCTGATAGATTCTTAAATCCTTGTAATATGGTATGCCCTGTGTGGAATGGACTTGATAGTGCCGGAAGACCAGCTTGTGTTGATTCTTACGTTACAAAAAGCGAAGGTTGTAATAACGCAAACGATCGTGTTGTTGTAGAAAATCACTTGCGACCCAACTACATTGAGTACGTTAATCTTTCTTCCTTGGGATACGAAGGAAATCTGTACGCTGATGAGTGTGTTACTCCGGGATACGGTAACTTCGGTCTGGATATGTACGCAGTAAACGAAAACATATGCTGCCACAACCCATATGAAGTTATCGGAGCTTGCGATTGTTGCAAACCATATACTTGCGCTTCAAGAATTAGCGCAAATACTGGCTATGCCACAGCTTCTACTCCCGTAGTGTCTCAGACTTATATGAAAGGTATTGTGGTGCCCAATTCTCAGGCAATGCCAACGCAAATGGTAAATGTAGAAGGTTTTTCCATGCCTTCAGGTCAATACCAGGCTGCGCAGCAAGCACAGAATGCACGCCAGATGCAATACATGCAGAACCAATTTGTCTCAAGTAACACCAGAAGTTGCTCTGGATTCTAATTGAACTGCCTCACATTTTGTATTATTTTTTTGAATACAAAATGAAATCAAACGAACCAGAGGTTATGCTTCTTGAAACGTTCCTCCTTTTTCCTGTTGCCGATAATCCAATTATTATGTATTAATTGAATATTCTTGTTGCTTGCGTTACTAGAACCGAAGTATCTAGGTCCATTAGGGTAATTATGCAAGGAGAGTACTCCATACCATTCCTTTTTCATTCTAGAGCTCCTTCTAAAATCATTAATCACCCCTTGGTCATCGAGTGTTCCCACTTTTCTTTTCTTCGTTTTTTCTAGTATTTCTGCGAACATGTTCTTCATGTTTTGTGTTGGCTGTATAAACATCACGCCAGCACAAACACTCTGAAAATTGAAGTTTGGATCGTCAGCTTGGAAGTATATTTCTCTATAGTCATGTTTGAAGAAATCAGCAACAATGTTCTTCCTAATAACTATGTCAGTATCTAAGTAAAACGTAATATAGTTTTCTTCTAGAAGCCTACATATAGACTTTATTTTATAAACCATAATATCCTTAAACTCTTTAGTTTGGAACTGACTTTCTTTTATACCCCCAAGTTGATTTATGAAGTCGGTTCTCATTGTTATTCTACCCTCAGTGTTTTCAGATTCAACGCATTTCTTGGCTTCGTCGTCAAGTACAAAAACAACTAACAGATCATCAAGTCCCTGTTGACGTATTGTGTGTAACAAATTTCTCCATTCCTCAGATATACCTCCTGTGAAAAAGGTCAGTATCCTGCATTTGTTACGGAAGTACTTATACAACCAATAATGTAATTTCACCATTTCGTAGTCGTTTTCGTGACTTGGAATGTCATACTTTAAGTTTTCAACCTCTTTCCAATTTTCTACCACAACGGTGTTTGGAAACTGAGAGTGTAAAGACGTCAGAGGACCTTTTCTGACAATTGGCCTACATCCAAGCAAGTAAGTCTCATAAAACCGGTGGGTATCTAGTCCATTTCCTTCTGGGCATAGAGACATATGGTACGATGGACTAAGAGCGAACGTCTCCTCCTGGCTCTTTTTATATTTCCAAAAGTCTATATCGGAAAAACTTTTGAGTTCGTTGATCATTTCTCTTCTGTCATCTCTGAATCCGGAAGCAGGACGCGGATACGTAGCAAAATGGCTGTGACAGAGTATCTTTTTCATTTTTTTGTCATAATCAATCCTCTTCACAGATTTTAGTAAATTTTGTTTGTTTACAATCATTCTACTCTCTAATCCTATAGGCCAATTTCTCAGTTTACTATGCGGTTTATCTATCCAGTTCTCACATAGACAGAGGTCGATATTGGGAAGATCTAAGAAGTTTTTATAGTTATATGGACTGCAGCACACACTGGAGAAAGGATGATCAATAATGGCAACTATACTTCCCTGAGGTAACTTCTTGATATTTTCATATTCCGACATTAAATTCTGAGGTTTGATATGGTAAACGAAAGGAATACGAGAAATGTAATTTATGGCATTGACACGACATAGAAATTTAGACGAATATGTGTCTTTACTGAAACTTGGTTTATTAATTTTTTTCTCCATCTTTGGTGTTATAAATTTTTTTCTTAAATAATAAATATGACTAGAGTTATAGTTTTTGGAGCAGGAGTGTCAGGTTTAACAGCGGCTCACCAATTAATAAACCAAGGTATGTCTGTAACCCTAATAGAAAAGGATTCAGGCGTAGGCGGTATGGCAAAGACAAGATGGGAAAGAAACGGAGTACCAAGTGAGCATTCATGGAGAGGTTGGGGAAACTTCTATTCTAATACCTTCAACATAATGAAGCAAATACCCTACGGTGAAGGCACTACTTACGATAACTTGACTAAGGAAGTTGATTTTTTCGTGTTGAGAAATGACCTATACGCTTACAAACGCAACTTCTCTATGAGGGACAGTTTGGTAATAGGATACGATATTCTTCAGTACCTAACATCTGATGATAGAAGAATTGAGTTTTACGAAACTAAAGCAAGCGATTATTACAAAGGAAGGGTATCTGCAGATGCATATGAGTTCTTGCTCAAGTACGTTCAAACCGCAGGATACGGTATGGAAAACAAAGACGGGTCGGTGGGACATTTATTGCGGTTCATCGTACTCCCGCTTGTTAATCCCTCAAAATATCGTCCGTGCAACATTGATGGTGGTACGCACTGCAATAAAGCTAACGATAAGTGGCACTTGTTGAACCAACCTACAAATGATGGATGGTTTAATCCGTGGAAAAAACATTTGGAGAACTTAGGAGTAAGAGTTATGACAAATACTGAACTTCTGAAAATAAACACCGAAGGAGAAAAGGTCATCGGCGTAGAAGTAAGAACAAACGGTTCCGAAATATTGACATTAAAAAGCGATGACTACATATTATCGACCAATCCGTATAACACTGAAACTATATTGAGAAACAGCGGTATTAGCGATTTGCATTCTACATTTCACAATCTAAATATGAATACAACTAGCAATCAGATTTCTTTCAGAATAGGGTTAAGTAAGAGTACTTGCTATCCCACAAATTATATTGGAATAGTTCTTACTGAATCTCCATTTAACATAACGTTTTATCCTCAAAATTCCCATTGGGATAAATATACGGAAATGGACATTCCGTATCAAACGCTGTGGTCGGGAACGCTAATGGATTCAGTTTCCAAAGGTGTAATATATCAGGAGCCTAGTGTCAATCTTAATATAGAGCAACTAAAAGAAGAAATAAAGAAACAAATTTTAGTATCCGAGAGTCTCCAGAAACTAATTTACGATTTCAACGGTTTCCGTCTAGAAGAAGAAGATATAGCCTACATTGAGATTTGGTATGAATGGTCATACGACGACAAACAAAAGAAACTAAAGCAGAGCTACAGAAAATGGGTAAACAATATACACAACGAAAGGTATCGACCACATCAGGAAACAGAGTACAACAATCTTTTTCTCTCTGGCGCCCACACTAAAACCACCGCAGTTATATACAGCATGGAGGGTGCAGTAGAATCAGGTATGTTAGCTGCAAATAGTGTGCTCTCCAAATACAACATGAACAAGACGGAAATTGTTAATCATACAGATCCAAGTTGGTTGCAACCTTTTAAAATGGTGGACAATGTTTTTTATAACATAGGTTTCCCCAATGTAATAATTCTCATTATATTATTTTTGCTGTTTGTCCTCTATGCCTATTTAAGGAGAAAACTTATTTAACAAAATGTTAAGACTATTTGGAACTCACTATGGAGGTTTTTTTTACACAAAAGATTTGTTCGGAATCGACGGTGATAGCGTTGTTTACTGTATAGGGGCTGGAGAAGACATATCTCATGATGTGATGATAAGTCGTATGAAAGGATGCAAAGTATACATCATAGACCCCACCCCAAGGGCAGTCGAACACGTCAAGTATATAAAGGATATTTTCAACGGTGTAGAAAAGCCTATTCCCAATTCAAATTTTGGAGGCGGTGACAAAAATTATTTAAACCTTTTAGAAGCCAATAAGGTTGACACTTCCAAGATGATTTTTTTAGACTACGCAGTTGGTAATTTTGACGGGGAAGATAAGTTCTACATACCCACTAATACTAAATATGTATCGCACTCCTTAGTGAAAGGTATGAAAAGCAATAACTTCATAAACGTCAAAGTCAGAAAACTAAAGACTATTATGCGTGAAAATGGGCATGATCACATAGACTTACTGAAAATGGATATAGAAGGGTCAGAATGTGACGTGATAGACACAATGTTACAGGATGACATTCGACCAAAATATATGGCAATTGAATTTGATTTGGGTTGGCATGGTGAAAAAATAAAAGACACAGAAAGGTGTTTAGCGAGCATTGACAAAATAAAAAAAAATGGGTATAGTATATTGCATGATAATAGACCGGAAATAACGTTCATAAGAAATGACGTGTTGCATTCTTTTAACAAAAGTCAAATTAAGAAAAAATAACATCTTCGTTTCCTCTTGTATTTAACAGTAATTGAAATTAAGGTTTAAACATATAAAACATATAAGAAAAGAGCTATTGGAAAACGCCCTGGTTGTTTGTCAGTCTTATGAACTGAATGTTGCGGGATCGAAGCCCGTCGATAGTATCTTGATTGTTATCAATCCAAAACGCTAAGTGTTTTGGATTATGTATTTTCTCCGCTTAAGAAAATAAAGGAGAAATAAAATGGAAAACGAAAGTATATTACAAAAATCACTTAATTCTGCTTTCAAAGGTGGTATATCAGGTTCAATGGCAATGGTGGTGAACGTATCAACCCTAATGTGGTTAAGAACGACAGTAAATTACCAGTACAGGTATGGTGTTAACACCAGAAACGCTTTGAGAAATTTGTATAGAGATGGCGGAGTAGCACGATTCTACCGTGGTGTAGTGCCTGCATTAACTTTGGGGCCATTATCGCGGTTTGGAGATACAGCAACTAATAGTGGAGTGTTGTTGCTTCTCAATTCTAAAGAGAGCACGAAAGACATGCCGATATTTGTACAGACTATGTTAGCTTCAACTTGTGCTGGGTTGTATAGAATCAACTTAATGCCAATTGACACAATAAAAACAACCCTTCAAGTGGACGGAAATTTAAAAAGTTTATTTGCTAAATATAGGTCGAACGGCTTGAGAGTTTTCTATAACGGTTCAATTGCCTCTGGAATGGCAACATTTGCTGGACATTACCCTTGGTTTACAACCTTTAATACTCTAAACGCGCACCTCCCACAATACGATGATGGTACATTCAAACAAACGGTACGATACGGCACAATAGGGTTTTGCTCTTCTGTTGTGTCGGATACGGTTTCAAATGTAGTGAGAGTGGTGAAAGTCAACAAACAAGCATACCCTAAGAGCATAACCTACAAGAAGATCGTTACTGATGTTATAAAAGAAAAAGGAGTTTTAAACTTGCTCTTTCGCGGTCTGAAAACAAAGATACTAGCAAACGGAATACAAAGCATTATGTTCAGTATTCTTTGGAAGTACTTTGAAGGGATTTTAGCATAGTTTCGATAAAACAGAAAATGATTTCTTAATCTGACTGTATCATAACAATTATAATGAGATGGACAACAGTTGATACTATTGCGTATTTTTTACGTAAAGTAATGTATACAGTGTACAATGTGTTTTACGAAAATATTCTTGCTTACGAGGTAGGCACATACCTAACCTTCTACAATTTTTCTATTCTACTTTATGTGGGATGGATGACTTATAGGATATACAAAGTTAGTGTGGAGGAAAGAAACTCTTTGTTGATCTTGTACAATGAAAAGATCGATAGTTTAAGGTCAAGCACTGAGAAAGAGTACGTATTTCTCAAAGAACTACTATACGAAATAGGTAATGAAAACATGAAACTGAAGGAAGAAGTTAAATTGTTAAAGAAGAAATTAAGTAAAATTCATATTCAAACAGATCGGAAGGAAATAGGAAAAAGATCGCAAAGATTGGCTAAAAGAAAAAGAGTCGATTACAATACACTAAATAGCGGTAAGAGCAAGCTATAAATTTGATCTTATTAGATACAATTTCTAATAAGATTTAACTGATTCTTTTTATTTTGAGTTTGTCCACTATTTCAGTGTTTCCTGCGTTTGCTTCTAGTATTTTTTTCATGGCTTCTTCGGGGTTGGGAACACCGTAGGCCATTAGTACGTTCATAATATCATTCTGTTTCTCATTCTTTTTCTTGCGCTTTTTTGTCTCTTTTTTCTCCACCATTATTGCATTATTCTTGTATTTGACACCTGGTTGATTCTGCTTTTGGAGAAAGTATATAACGTTTTCTTCAACTCGTTTTTTCTGTTTTCTCAGATTTTTAAGATTTTTGCTTAATCTCTTGATTTCAGTTTCAATTCTATCAAGTTCCTGTAGCGATGACTTCAAACTCATTTAATCATAATGGTTTTTTGTTTAAGTAAATTTACTAAGTAAATGTATAATTAAAAAAAAAAAAAATTATCTCATATAATAAAAATGATGCATTCATACAACAAATCTATGACAGTACAAGGTCCTTACGGAAGTGTTGCTGCAACTGTTGCCGCTACAGGAGCAGCGGCACCCTCTTACTCTGCCTCTGCTATCTCCGCAGATGTATACTCTTCTAAATGTGGTCAACAATTCCCTGTTCAAATGATCAAGGTTCCAGTTTACAAGCATGTTGTACACCGCAGACCAGTTGTTTACGAAACTGTTTCGCAAGAAGTTTCTTATGTTGATGTTCCTGTTCAGCATAACTTTGAACAGCGTGACTATCCTCAGAACACAGTTGCACAGTGCCCTCAACCCGCACCTGTTTGTGCCCCTAAGCCATCTTGTGGATGTTAAACTATAATTTGATTTTATTAAAAATTTAATAAAATCTACTTAAAAGTGTGTTTAAAAGCAATCTTAGATTGCCTGTTCATATGAAGCATTTTTCTGTCCATCATGTTTCTAAGACAACAGATCTTCACCCAACCTATACCATTGGCATCATTGTTTTCGATGGAATTTTGCACTTCTACCAGAACCTCTGGATGCTCTACATAGTAAAAAGTACTTCTACCATTGTTTATTCTAGTATACCTGGTGAGCATCGCTCTAGTTAAAGACAAACCAGTCTCTTCTTTGATTTCTCTCACCGCACAATCTTCTACGCTTTCGTTGTCATTTTTTGTTCCTTTTGGAAAACCCCAAAGCTTACCCCTCGACTGTACAAGCAACACTTTATCCTTGCACTTGTCGTGGAGTATTCCTCCGGCTTTCAGTTTGTTATATTTCTTGTAGTCCTTTCTGTGATCTATAACACCAGTAAACTTTTCTACTTGTAATTCACAGCAACCTGCAGGGCACTTAATTTTCATTATAGTAATTTGAATATTTATCTTTAAATAAATTAATTTCAATTTAGCTTCAAAGTGTGAACAAACAAGTCTTTGGTTCGACCTATCCTGTTTGCTCTACCAATTATTTGTTTCATATAAAAATCAGGCATTTCGTGATAAAGTATTATATGATCTGTTTTCTGTAGATTAAGTCCTGCTCCGTCGTGGTCTGAGTTAAGAAATATTACTTGTATCTTACCATCGTTAAATTGGTCAACGATTTTCTTCCGTTTTAATGGATTGCCTTTCATTTGAGAATAAGCAATATTAAACTCTTTCAAAGTCTTTATGATAGTACTAAAACTACCTTCGTATCTACAAAAGATCAAGAACCTTTTTTTTGATTCAGCTTTAATAAGATCTACTATGACTTCTGGTTTTGTTTTTTCCTTCTTAGAATTAATTAAATGTTTCTTATTCTTGTCCGAATCGTCTTCAAGGTAAACTAGGTCATCGAGATTTATTTTTCCCCTACATAAAGGACAAGTCTTGCTTCGTTTTAGCCAATCAATTAGGCACTTAGCACAAAATACGCTGTGACAATTAGGTTCTATTACAGGGTTTTTTATACCTTTCAAACATATTGAACACGATCCCGCAAGTAATGTAGAGAATCTGCTCTGTAGGGTAGATATTTGCTGTCTAAGAACATTTATTCGAGACCGTATTTCGCTCTGCTGTGCACTATCTGGATGAAGGTCTTCTAGCTTCAATTTGAGAATGTTTATGCTTTCTTCTTTCTTATTCTTGACTAGTTCAACTATGTTACTTGTCTTCTTACCTCCCAAGTGTTGTATTACACCTTCTATATTTCCACTTTCCAACATCTTATCAACTGTAACTGAAACTAAACCATTTATTACGCTGTGAAGCGGTTGGTAGCAACTATGGTTGATATAAGTTATTTCTGGTAGTTTGAACGATAGTCGTATATAGTTTTCTTCGTTTTTTATTACGAGGCCTTCATAGACCTCGTTGAATAACTTGTATTTTATCGGTTCGATTATACTTTCCATAAAGGTGTTTCTACAATTTCTATGTTGGTAATATATAGACTCTGGTGTTGCAGTTACAAACCAATAGAAACCGGCAATGACATTTTTCATAGATGGAACCCTCAAGTGACCCGGTTCGTCAAACACGAATCTTTTCCACGCATACCTTTTATAGTGAGAAACAAGTTTGTTAAAGAAATTCGGGGTTACTAGCACAATGTCGTAGTCGTTCATATTCTGTTTTTCGATTTGCTTAGAGCAAGTAATTGCTAGGAACTTCAGATCCGACTTTTGAATTTCTTCGATCCATTGATACAAAATAGAAGTAGAAACAAGTACTAAGTTGCTTCTGAGCTTTTCATATCGTAGGAAAGAATGACTTTTGACCTTATAGTCCGCAAGACAATTAATTTTTTCAACTGTATAGGGAATGTCAGTGTTCCACTGCATTCTATCACGTACCATTAGCGCCACAGTAGACAATGTTTTGCCGCTTCCTGTAGGATCGGTTAAGAAACCTAATGATGTTTCCTTGATTTCATCAAGTAATTCCACTTTCTTATTAATTTCCAGCTGTTCCATTCTGTATACATTACGTAACTGATGTTTGAATAAAGAAGCTTTCAAACTTTTGGGTTGTTCGACTAGAGACAAGTTACAGTATTGCAACATTTTATTTGTTGCAATAATTCTTTAAAGCGAAAAGTTTTTACCTTATTCGACGTTTTTTAATGCCAAAAGCACTAGTTTCTCACTTTCCTCTTCAATATAATCTAATCCATTAAAATATACCAAAGTGCTATGATTAGCACTTATGGACTCTGCGTTTATGTTGAAGGATTTTTCGAATCCGCAGTGGTAGTATATATACGGCTTGTCGTAACTAGATGTATTAGGAACAACCGCTGGTGGATTTTCAGGAACCACATCGTTTATGTTAACAACTCTATAGTAAACTATCGAGCTTTTTGTGAAGCTATCAACCAAAGTCTTGTCACCTACTTTCGGAGATGCGAAAGTGTAAAGCAACAAATTGTTGAAGCCTTTCTTTTGTAAATCAATGGCAGTTATGAAAGCAATAGCGCCACCTAAACTGTGACCACAAATTATAATATCCCTGTTCTTATCTAAGGCATCGGTGACGTCATATATCTGTTTCTTGATCTGGTCATATATGTTGTTGAACCCCTTATGAACGTTTATTATATCGTCGTATTTCTCTTGACCAAAGTTGAAGTCATTAATCCAATCCCATACCGTTTGGGAACCTCTGAAGCTTATCCACACTGTGCCTTCTTTTTCTTCACTACTCGTAGTTATTAAACCAATTGGTAACTGTTCATCCTGTTGTAGCACTTTAAGTACTTCTACGTTTTCCGGTAAAAGAGATGTGTCGTTTTCAACAGAAGTACAGATTAGATTCAAACAGTATTTTCCAATGTCGTTTCTGTATACTTGGGTGTAACTTGGAACTTTCATTAAAGGATCTGGTTTATAGTGGCAGCTCGGTTGTCCACAATACCTATCGTTAAATACCGCATAATCTTCCGCTTTATAGAATTTATACGAAGAGTAAAGTGTATATGAAATGAATCCGCCTATAACTATAATTAGTATCATCAGTATGTATGTATTCATTTATTACAAAAAAAATTTTCTTATAGGATTTTAATATGCGCCCAATATTAAAATTCTCACAAGTCAAATACACTTATTGTTTATCTCAGAGTTCATCACAGTTGGTTCAGAAGAGTTACAGAGACATTGACATAACGGTAAGTCTCTGGTACTGATGCCGGTACTATCCTTGTATTGTCTCCGCTAGACTCTACTTCCAAAACGAAAGTATCGTTTTCATTCAAGAAAATAGTTGCTGTAGAATTAACTGTTCCAACATATTCGCCTGCTTCTACGAGCCTTAGGAAGGTTCCCTGAGTGCCATACTGTCTGGAGTTGTATAAAAACCAAGCACTGCAAAATCTATCATCGACCGTGCTTCTGAATGTTACATCAGAAACACACAGGTAGAGGCCACTCTTCTTGACTGTAAAAACTCCCGTGCTTATATCGATGTCAAACACACTATCGTCGTTAGGGTTCCTATAAACAGGGGTGTTATCGTATACCCTAACTGGAAAAGTTGTACCACCTGGAATGTTGAAAAAGCTGTTTGACGTATTTGTCTTGATGAGTTGGATAGTGGCATTCGTAGATGACCTGTCATCATATAACAACTCACTTGTATTTGGATCGTAGTGAACAGTTGTTGGGTAAGTTTCTCTTCTGATAGAAGAGATATATACTCCGCTGTTAGATGCGTTCAAAACCGATCCTCTAGAATTTATAATTATGCTGTTATCAGGCTGGCTGTTCTGTCCAGCGAATGCACCAATAGCAACTGAATAAAGTCCTTGGACACTCGAACCTGCTGACGTTCCTATTGCTACTGCACCAGCAGATTGAGATGTGGCAACGGCATTGCTTCCTACACTGATAGCCAGACCTCCTTGTCGGTTTGATCCCGCTCTCGACCCAAGAGCTACCGAACCGTTCGATTGGTTTACTTCACCAGCGCTCTCTCCAACTGCGACGCTTGATATTCCTTGGTTTGCTCTCCCAGAGAAGTGACCAACAGCGACTGCACCTTGTAATTGATTACCAGCACCTGAATTGTTACCCACAGCTACTCCGTATATTCCTTGGTTTCCATTACCTGCGAATTGTCCGACTGCAACAGCAAATTCTCTCTGACTGAATTCGCCAGAGTTTTGTCCTATAGATATGGAAGCTTGGCCTTGTCCATTCCTGCCAGCTAAATGTCCTACGGCAACTGCAGCTTCCGACTGAGAATTAGCTCCAGCATCTGTGCCAACTGCTACAGCCCTCGTTCCTTGCGCAGTTTCACCGGCTCTACAACCTAAATGCACTTCCTCCCCACCTGGTGTCCACTGCGAACTTGTAGTATCCCAATAAAGATAGTCAGAATAACAAGTCCCAATTGTGTCTATACCACCTCCGGGACCTGTGAAACCTGTGGGACCTTGCGAACCAAAGTCTCCCCTAGGACCTGTGAGTCCAGTGGGTCCTTGTGCACCGGTATATCCTGTTGATGCCATAGGCCCTGTAAATCCAGTATAACCGCGTGGCCCTGTCGCACCGCTTACTCCAATTGGTCCTGTGGAACCAGTTTCTCCTTGGTTACCAGTATATCCAGTTGGTCCGGGTATGTCGCTCGCATCACCTTTAGGACCAGTCGGTCCTTCTGGACCAGCTACGTTAAAGCATATTAAAACAGGGTCATCGTTTGAAAAACTACCGCTATCCGCTAAGTAATCAACATTAAACTCGTAATAAGGTGGTGTAGACAGCGGGAAAGCAGTAGAAGAGTCTATTCTGTATCTAACAAAGTTTGTAGAATCAGCTTTTTGCTGCATAGTTATTACACTACCGCTAACAATATTTTCTAGCGCAAATACACTAATATCAGTACCTTCTGAATTCACGAAGCTCAAATAGGCTTCTGTTACAGCCGACAACGTCAAGCTATTGTATTGCACATATCCAGTAGAACTCGGTGTAGTCAAAGTACTTGAGTAAACATAATCAGTGCAGTAGATGTTAGAACCGGGCTGTCCTTTATCTCCTGTTGGTCCTGTAACGGTACTTCTTTCACCTCTTTCTCCAGTAAATCCAGTGTAGCCTGTAAATCCTATTGGACCGGTAAAACCAGTGGATCCAGTGGTCCCTCTACTTCCGGTATACCCAGTGTACCCAGTAAATCCTATAGATCCTGTAATTCCTATCGGACCAGTGTAACCTGTAAATCCAGTAAAACCAAGTGGTCCAGTGTAACCTGTGAAGCCAGTAGTGCCTGTTGCTCCTGCTGATCCAGTGAACCCTGTAAATCCTATAGGTCCTGTGAATCCTGTGTAACCAGTGTAACCTGTACAACCTGTTTGACCGATGAGACCTGTATATCCAGTAAACCCTGTTTGTCCTGTGAATCCTGTAGTCCCTGATCCAACGGGCCCAGTAAATCCAGTAAAACCTGTTACTCCTATGGGTCCCGTGAAACCCTGGCTTCCTGTTGGTCCTTCTGGACCAGCGACTGTCAAGCATACTAGTACTTCGTCATCATTAGCAATAGTGCCGTTGTTAGCCTCGTAAGTAACTTCGAACTCATAATAAGGAGGTGTAGCAGCTGGAACTCCTGTAGTGGAATCTATTACATACCGAACAAAGTTAGTTGCCAAGTTCTTTTGCTGTACAATTAATTTGCTACCAGGTGTTACATTTTCTAAGGCAAAGACGCTTATATCTGTACCTGAAGCGTTAGTGAAGCTGAGATAAGCCTCAGTAACTAAGACAAAATTATTGTTGTTGTACTGTATGTATCCTTCTGCTGGTGGAGGAGTCAACGTGCTTGAATATACATAGTCGGTACAATATATATTTGCACCCGGCTCGCCCTTATCTCCTGTTGGTCCTGTAACGTTGCTCGGTGCACCTGTGTAACCAGTGTAGCCAGTGTGACCGGTAGAACCGGTTTGTCCAGTGGGTCCTCCAATTGACGTGGATGGCCCGTGTGTAACTTCTTTAGTTGTGTTGTTGTAGAAAAGAAGAAGACTGGATTGTTCCGATCGAATAGGATCAATATACAGCGCTCCTGTTGTTTGTGACTGAAGAGCTGTACCAGCTGCATTCAATATTATTGTGTTGGTTTCCTGTCCTATACTACCTGCTTGGTAACCGATAGCGATACTATTGTTTCCTTGTGATTCGTTTCCTGCTAGTCTCCCTATAGCTATAGAGTTTGTTCCTTGAGTCGCTTCTCCTGCTAGATAACCTATAGAAACACTTGCGGAATTTTGACCTATGTTACCAGCCATGTTTCCTATTGCTATGGCATTATTTAGTTGAAAATTTGCTCCGGCTTCATTACCAATTGCGACAGAAAATTCTCTTTGTGTATTAGACGCAGCATTTTTTCCAATCGCAACACTACCTTCTCCCTGGCTTAAATTTCCAGAGCCTTTTCCAATTGAAATTGACCCAGTTCCCTGATTGGTGTAACCAGCTTCTTGACCTACTGCCACAGATTCTGGACCTTGTCTGCTATAACCAGATTTAGTACCTAAAGAAACTGTTTGATCGCCACAATCTTCGAATCCTGATTTGTGTCCTATTGATACGGATTCGCGACCAGCGTTTGTCCTTGCTGATTCGGTTCCTAAGGCAGTTACGAATTCAGCAGAACCATTTTGATAGGACAATGATCCCACTGTGACATTGTTTCTTGAATTCATTTGATCAGTGTTTGTGGAATCTATCGTAAAGCATTGATCATCATTATCCCAGACCAAAGTCCCATTATCCTGTCGTGCACTTTTATCTACGTTCACGTAGACTGGGTAGCAGTCGTTGGACCCGTTTGTATTATGTCCAGATTCATCCGAAAATTTTGATATGTTAGTTTTATTTACTGAATTTGGATCAAAGGCACTTGGTGTGCCGAAACCATTCATTTTAAAACTTCTAGATGACATTTATTATATGTTTTTTTAATATAAAAAAACATAAAATTTTTAGGGTAAAAATCAAATACCGGTAGATCCAAACCCTCCTTGACCTCTTAGAGTTTCACCTAAAGATTCAACTATTTTATATCCGAATTCTTCACCTGACATCGGTACCAACTGAACTAGGCGTTGACCTCTCTTTATTTCGTAAGGCGGGGAGTTAGGCATAACGTGTCTAAATGATGCTATTACGTATCCTCTGTATGTCTTATCCATCATTCCAACTCCGTTTGATAGCAACAGTGGCGTCTTATCTATAGAGGAACGACTCATCAGAAAGAAATGTTGAGTTTCTCCATTTTTTTGAAAAGCACATTTTACTTTCATGTTTATCCTTACTGTTTCGCCAGGACGAACGGTTACATCTTCTGGACAGTATATATCGAAACCTGCGTCTTTAGTGTCTCTATTAACCTCTTCGTAAAAGATTCTTGCTTCTGTGTCTGGTACGATCAAAATATTCATTGTTACTTGAACTTCAATCTAAAATGTTATTATCATTTTTGTCTTTAGTTAATAAATGTAATATTTCGTACTCTCTATGGTATTCATTGCACATCTTTGTTTGTTTGTCATATAAATATAGTAAACAATAAAAGCAAAGTTTAGTATCCCCAAAATGATGTAGAACCATCCCATTTCGTTACTGATAACAGGAGGTACTGTAGACACTGTCTTGTTCACGCTATCAACGTATAATTGTAAATTTTCTCCTATTTTTCTGGAAGAAAAAGAACCAACTATTGCTGTTTTTTGATCTCCTGATAAGTTATAACCTACTACATAGTTGCAGATATCGCTTCCATCTGGAAGCACTAAACACCTACTACCTGTGGCAGAAAGTGGAACTTGTTCTTTAATTGTGCCCTGTATTTCAATGATTTGGGAGTTGTAACTGAGCACGCTCCAGCCGGTATAAAGTAGCAACAATCCTATAATAGAGAATAATACAAAGAATATAATTTCACCAATGTTCATTTTATTACTTGCAATATTATTTATGTAAACATCTACTGTCTTCAGCAATGGTTCAGCGATCAGTAGGCATCAGGTATTCTATTTCTAGTTTGTCGAAAATATCTCTCTCAGAGTCTATAGGCAAACGTCTTCCATTACGGAAAAGACCATGTTCGTTTAGTAGATAGCCTTTATTTTTCGCAATCAGTCTCATCTCTACATTTAGCTCTTTGCTTCCGGTAAAGTACAGCAAACCGGAGAAATATTCTTCTCTCGGTAAGAACTCTATATCAAGTCTGTAATGAGGTCTCTTTTGACCAGGGCACTTAGCTATTCCCATGAATTTCGTGTTTCTCATAGAAAGAGTATCTGTTATAATGTCGTACCTTGTCAACATCGAAACCAGTTGTTCAAGTGTGAAATACTCACTGGTTATGAGAATATCTATATCACCAGAAAATGGCTTTCCCCTTCTGTATGATCCTGCCACGTCCATTTGGTAAGTATCTCTACCAAATGTTTTATCAATCAAATACTTTATGATAATAGAGAGAGCTGTTATTTTTATTCTTGGTATCTTTTCAAGTAACTCATAATAATATTTGAGTCCTGTCTTCTGTTGATTCGTAAGAACGTGAGTATTTGATTTTAAATCGCTTATTGTCCTAAAACCCATTGACTGAAGTCTATAAGAAGTCTTAGGTCCAACACCAAAAATTTTCTCGAAAGGGTGAACATCGTTTACTTCGTCCTTTATGCTTTCCACCTTATTTATTTTACCTGTGCTCAAGTACTCCTCTATTTTCGCAGTAAGTGTTTTTCCTATGCCCTTTATTCCTTTTACATCTTCTGTCGTTTTTATCTCAGGTAGTCTACTCAGTGCTCTTACCGCACGTGCGTACGCTGCACTCCTAAATCGGTCTCTTTTCTTTGCGTAATAATCCCTCAAAATTTGAAAGTTTTGTACCAATTCTGAGTTGTTCATTTATTATACAAAGACAATAATTTTAGACGATTTTTGGTTAGAGTAAGTAATCTGTTGTAAAAGATGCTTTATCCGTAATTGTTACTTTAAGCTCTTTGGCTTTGTTAAGCTTTGTACTGGACTTAGGATTTCGGTCCTTAGTCACAACAATAAATGTGGTTCTGCTTACGTTTGAAGTGACCATCCCTCCTCTCTCATTTACTGATTGCTCTAAACTCTTGTCTCTAAATCCAGTAAAAACAACTTTTTTATTAAGTAGAGTAGATTTCGTTGAGATATTAGATTTTACTGGTAGAATATCGAAATACTTGAATATTTTGTCATAGAATACCGTTGCCTGTTCAATGTGACTCACCACTTGAGCAGCAGTTTTCTCAGAAAATCCTTCAACTCCAAGAATCTTGTCCATCAGTTGTTCTTTACTTAATGATGAATGAGTTTTCAATATATCATTGTGACTGAGAAAGAGTTTCTTCAACTTCTTGCTGCTAATTCCTTTGCCGAAGGCACCAGCAGAACCAAGTATAACCCATAATTCGTATTTCTCGTCATTGTGGATGCTGGTATATATTTTTTCTGACATTTTTTTTTTAAAACCGCTCAATTGTTGTATGTCTTCTACTGAAGCATTCAGTATCTGGAAGATATCTCTGTATCCGTTTCTATAGAACTTTCTCACTGTCTGAATATTTACGTTTTTTATACCCATTCCTTGGAAAAAAGCCAAATTAGTTTTTATATACTTCTCCTCGTTTTCTTCAGCTATTTCAAAATCTACCTTACTGTCAGACCACTTGTACTTTATATCCGGAAGGACCATACGCTTTGCCTTTTTCACTACATCAACTATATATGGAATAACATCTCCAGATCTTGTTATTGCTACTACTGATCCTACACCTAATGAATTATCTATAATATATTTAGCGTTGAAACCAGTTGTGTAGGAAACATTTACTCCATCTATGTCAACTGTACTCACTTTTATACGGGGAACTATCTTACCCCATTTGCTGACTTGCCATATAACGTCTTGCACATCCGTTGTGTATACCTTTCCAAGGCTCTTAAATGCAATAGAATATGACGGATTCCCATAAGTGTTTCTTACGTATCTCTTGTTCGGATGTAGTATTACACCGTCAACCTCGTATTGTAAGTTACTCTTGTACTTCTCAAGTGCATCCTTTAGAGTTGGTACATTTATCCTCTTGTAAAGTTTCGCTTTAACAGTTTGGAAATTTAATTCTTTAAGTAGCTTGAATTGCTTTACTGGCTCCATTTGTATGTCTTCTCCTTGTATTATTTCGTATGCAACAAATTCGATATCCGACAAATACTTCACACTTGCATTGTTTGACATTATTACACCTGAAACGAAATTTCTAGCGTTGGAGAATTTCCCCTTGTATTTTTTTTCGAAGATTTTCTTGTTTACTATTAGCTCTCCTCTTATACACAAGATTTGGTTAGTTTTAGGAATATTATGTATATGAGGAAGAACTTTGCTTATATCCGTTCCTTTGCTTCCATCGCCTCTAGTATATAAACTAAGCTTAGATATTCCTACTACAAGCAAAGCACTTATTCCGTCTAGCTTGGGTTCAACAACATATATATCGGCTTTGTTTCTTTCTAACCATCTTCTTAATTCCTTTACGTTCTCTGGTTTGATTTTGTCCATAGATCCCATATGGTAGGGTAATTTTACTTTATGTGCAGAATTGGGAACAGCACCTATAGTCAGGGTAGAAGAAGGTCGTTTTCTCTGTATAACTTCTACTAGCTGATCATACTGTGAATCAGTAATTAGTGGTTCTCCTGTATTATGGTATGCATGATCACACTTTGATTTAAAAGCCAATAAACTATCTACGTCTGTGTCAACAATTTTTTCAATAAAGGTTTGGGTTTTCATTTACTTTCATTTGATGTAATAATTAAATTTTGATTTTGGATTAACTCATGTTTTAATATATATATTAAAACACAACACTATTCTATATTATTTATAAACTCTTATTTATACAGCAGTTCTCTCGATTCCCAGATCTACATTTTCAATTGCGTTAAGCTCTTCTTCTCCTTCATCAGGTACGATAACTACCACATCATCTGTATCTATCATTTTTTTTAGTAACTCAGGGTTTTTCTGTTCTGTTTTCGGGATGTCATCAACTACTGGTTCTTCTGTTGGTGGTTCTGGAATTGCTTCACTCACCGGTTCTTCTGTCTTTGGTTCTGGAATTGCTTCCACTACTGCTTCTTCCTTTGGTGTTTCAGTAACAGCTTCCGCTGCTGCTTCTTCTGTCGTTGG
>Ga0114925_10000198_pt1 | contig 23953 bp, 26 predicted proteins | sample SumtaG_2_FD_87287 | JGI IMG/M metagenome (GOLD analysis project Ga0114925, IMG submission 87287) | Deep subsurface microbial communities from Indian Ocean to uncover new lineages of life (NeLLi) - Sumatra_00607 metaG | ecosystem: Environmental > Aquatic > Marine > Oceanic > Sediment | place... | reverse complement strand
GGGCTTGACAAGCTGAAATCTTGGATACAATCTATGAGTTAGCCTTAAAAACCGGAGGTTAGATGTGGCTAAAAAAATCCTGGTCCTTTTGTTGGGTGTCTTCACCTTAATGATCGCTGCGGAGCGAATGGTGCTGGCAGAGCTGTTTACAAGCACAACCTGCCCTCCCTGTGTTAGCGGCAACGCAACACTCACCTCACTCTTGAATACGAGGGAGGATTACCTGGCTGTAGTTCGTTTCCACATGAACTGGCCAAGCCCGCGCAACGATCCATTCTACCACTACAATTCGGGAATGAACAACACCCGACGGTCCTTCTACGGCATCAACGCCATTCCCTATCTGGTGGTAGACGGTACCGTGGTAGGCTCCTCGCAGGGCAGTTGGGGATCAACCATAGACACCAGGTCTAATGTAGAGTCCCCGTTTGACCTGAACCTCTACCGCGATTTCACCCCATTCGAGTTCCACCAGGTACAGGGAGAAGGCTCTCTGTTGATAGAAATTACCAACGAAACAGATACAAAGCGTACCTTCATCCTGTTCGGGGCCCTGACCGAAAGCAACGTCCACTATACCGGCACCAACGGCGACCCGGTCCATCACCAGGTGGTGATAGGAATGCTTCCTCACCACTACGGCACCGAGATAACCCTCGAGGCCAACGAAACCCTGCTCCTCGAGATGGAGTTCGACGTTAATGATACCATCCCCCTTACCGATGGCACTGATCACATCCCAGATGCCGAGAAGTGCGAACTTATGTTCTGGTGCCAGGACGTAGGCACAATGCCCAAGGAGATTTTGCAGGCTGCCAAGGTTAAGGTCACCGGTCAGAGGGAGCTGCTTCTTTCGGACATAAGGGTGTTTGACGCCTCGGGCGACGGGGTATTGAGCCCCGGAGAACAGGCCGATGTTCACGTTACCGTCACCAACGGTTCCGACGAGAAGATGGAAAATATACACGTTTTCCTCGAGGTAGATAACGAAGAGATCACCGTGGTTGACGGGAGAGCCGTAGTAGAGGAGATCGCGGCCGGAGGAAGCTACACCGTCGAAGGCAACGATCTAGTGATAGAGGCGAGCCCGGACTACGACGGCTCCATCTTCAATTTCATCTGTCGTGCTGGATCAGGTGACGGTTCGATGTGTAGCTATACCCAGCCTATAAGCGTTGAGGAAGGTTCCCCCTCCTCAGCACCCTTCTCCCTCCGCGTCCCCACCCTTGTTAGGGACAAAGCTCTGGCAGAGCTTTCGGTTCCTGCGGCATGTGATGCAGAACTCGTTCTCCTGGATGCAAGCGGACGTCGGGTCAAGACGCTTTTTTCCGGGAAGGCATCCGCCGGTGTGAACATTATTGCGCTCGCTTTCGAGGGAATCCCGGACGGTGCCTACTTCATCAAGGCTACCTGCGGCAATTACACAAGGGTCGAAAAGCTCGTAATCCTGCATTGAGGATTTAGACAAGTGGAGTGGACGAGGTCTAAAGACCCGGTTCACTCATAACTTAGCCAAAACTCCGTTCCCAAGAACGGAGAAAGGAGATAGTAGCTATGAAAAAAATCCTTTTCCTGGTTGCGGCACTCATTGCCTTACCGCTTGCCTTATTTGCAGCGGAGCGCGTGGTGGTGCTTGAGATAGGCACCGGCACCTGGTGTCCCTACTGCCCGGCTGCCGCAAACGGTGCCGAGAACCTGGCCCACAAGTATCCCGGTGAGGTGCTGGTCGTTGAGTATCACTACGGGGATGCCTTTTCCAATGCTGACGGGGACACCCGGATTTCGTCCTACGGAATCTCAGGCTACCCCACAGCAATCTTCGACGGTGTCGTGCGGCACATCGGCTCCAATACCGTTGGCTTCTACGAACCGACGTTCCTTACCAGAAAGTCAATCGAGCCGCCGCTTGAGATCACCCTGAAGAAAACCTACAATGCCGCTTACTTTGGCGAATGGACTGTGACGGCCACGATCGTCAACGTAAGCGATGGGACCGTAAGCGGCAAGGCCCACTTCACGATCACCGAATCCCACATCCCGTATACCTGGCAAGGCATGGACATCCTGCACTGGGTGGAGCGCGACATGCTGCCCAACGCCAATGGCGAACAAATAACCCTTGAACCCGGCGACACGGCGGTCCTTGAACGCAGTTTCGTGATAAACCCTTCCTGGCCTCACTATACCGGGTCTCCCGTGAACTGCGAGCTGGGATGCTTTGTTCAAAGCAGCCCAAGGGAAATCCTGCAGGCCGCCGTAATACCTCTAATGGGGTCGCTTACCGCTGAAGTGACTCAGACAAAGATTGAAACCGAAGACGGCATGCTGCATCCCTGGGTAACCGCGGACTTCCTCGTCACACTCCAGAACACGTGCGAAGATGCCTGGTCAAGCGTCTCAGGTATCCTCAGGACCGATGACCGCAATGTAACGGTAACCGACTCCCTGGGCAGCTGGGGAGCTGCAGAACCGGATGAAGAGGTTTGCAACGACGACGACCCCTTTACCTTGAAAGCCGGAACGAACTGCCCGGACGGACATTGTCCTGAGATGACCTTGGCTTTGGACGACGGCATGGGCCGCGAGATTGAGGTTGAGTTCCGTGTGTTCGAGCCCGTGGCTTTGGCCGAGGGTGCGCTCCCCGCCTTCTCGCTCAGCCTCCCCACCCTTGTGAAGGACAAAGCCCTGGCAGCCCTTTCGGTTCCCGCCGCCTGTGATGTTGAACTCGTTCTCCTGGATGCAAGCGGACGTCGGGTCAAGACGCTTTTTGCAGGGAAGGCATCCGCCGGTGTGAACCTCGTTGCGTTCGCTTTCGAGGGAATCCCTGACGGCGCTTACTTCATCAAGGCTACCTGCGGCAATTACACAAGGGTCGAAAAGCTCGTAATCCTGCATTGAGGATCTAGATGCTGTAATGGACCGGATCTTAGGGTCCTGTCCATCGTTAACTTAGCCGAAAGGCTGTCGGCAAAAAACTCCGTTCCCAAGAACGGAGAAAGGAGATAGTAGCAATGAAGAAAACCCTTTTCCTGGTTGCGGCACTCATTGCCTTACCGCTTGCGCTTTTTGCGGCGGACCGCATAGTCGTTCTTGAGATATTTACGGCTACCTGGTGCGGGTACTGCCCGGGTGCTGCGATGGGTGCTGAGGACTTAGTCGAAGCACATCCCGGCGAGGTGCTGGTGGTTGAATACCACAGCAGCCCCAACAACGATGTTTTCCTGAACTCCGAAGCGACGGCGCGCATGAGCTTCTACGGAAGCGTTGTGCGCGGCTATCCAACCGCGATCTTCGACGGGGTTGATAGTATTATCGGCGGCTTCCCGGACCAGTCGATGTTTCCGTACTACAATCCCGCGTTCAACACCCGTCGCGGCGTTGAGCCCCCGCTTGAGATCACCCTGGAGAAAACCGGCGAGTCGGGGGGAACACTCACCGCAACCATCAAGAACACTAGCGACGCGGGGATTGCAGGAATGGCCCACTTCACGATAACCGAGTGCAACATCCCTTACGCATGGAAGAACCAAACTTACCTGCACTTCGTCGAGCGAGACATGCTGCCCGACGCTTCAGGTGAGCTCATTACGCTTGCCCCTGACGAGACGGTAGTTCTGGAACGTGAATTCGCGATCGATCCCTCATGGCCGTACTACACGGAAGATTTAGGCAACGTTGAGTTCGGCTTCTTCGTTCAGGACACCACGTCCTCGGGGCTCTTGAGAGAGATCCTGCAGGCCGCGATAATCCCTCTGGAGAACCCGCTGAGCACCGGAGTCGAGGAGGAAGAGGTCTCATCTGTTCCCTTCTCGTTAAACGCTCCGACACTGCTGAAGGGTCACGGCTCGGTGGAGCTTGCGCTTGATGCCGCTTCAGAGGTCAGCCTTACCCTTTTTGACGCAACCGGCCGCCTTGTGAGAACGCTTTATGCGGGCGCTCTCTCAGCCGGCAACCACCTTATCGCTATCGAAGTCGAGACCTTACCAGCCGGCGCATATTTCATCAGGGCCAGTGCTGGTAGACACAAGCAGGTAAGCAAGCTGATCATCCTTGAGTAATTAATGTGCTCCTTTCCCCCTTTGGGGGAAAGATCGCAGAGCAAATTTGTAAGGCCAACCAGAAGGTTGGCCTTTGTTTTGAAAGCGGTACAAATGAGGCCACTTCTTTCTTCATCTAGAACTTACCCGGATTCCTGCCCAGTTAAGTCTCCGTCGAGGACTTAACAGGGCAATACCTTTACATACCCTACTTTGTGACTATAATAAAGACAGGTAAACTGGAGAGGAGAGATGATGAAGAAAGCACTACCTATCCTTCTCGCGGCGGCTCTTATCGCTGTGGCTACAACGGTTCCAGACTTCTCTGCCAAGGACCTTGATGGGAAGACCTGGAGCCTTGATTCGCTTTTAGGATCAAAGCTTACCATCATATCCTTCTGGAGCACATCCTGCGCGCCCTGTAAGGAAGAACTCAAACTCCTCGACAGCCTCTACGGGGTGTATGGGGATTCGGGTATCTCGGTGGTTGGGGTGAACATCGACAGCCGCCGCACTCTTTCAAGGGTCAAACCGATGGTTAAAAGTCAGGGGTGGGATTTCACGGTGCTGCTCGACCCAAACGGAGACCTCCTGCGCCTCTTCAAGGTCAGCCCTATCCCTCACTCCTTCTACATAAAGCCTGACAAGGAGCTTTTGAAGTCGGTGATCGGCTACACCAAGAAGGACGCGGCAACCATCATAAAGACAACCCGTAACGCAGTTCACGGGAACTATTCCTCTTAAGATGGTGGTCGGCGGACGTCGTGTAGGGGAGACGAAACTCAAGAGGGTATTACAGGGAGCGATCCTTCTTGCAGTTACAGCAGCGATCTTAAGCTGCGGAGAACGCTTCCCTGATCCTTCGCAGGAAGGGGAATTCGACAGGTTAGTTCTACTTGAGGAAGGAACCGGTACCTGGTGCACCTACTGTCCTGAGGCCGCAGAAAACATCGAAGAGCTACTCGAATCTCATTCCGGCGAGTTCATCGTTCTGGCGCTGCACTCGGGGGAGACAGACCCCTATTCCTCAGAAGAAACCGATATTCGGCTTTCGAAACTTGGGGTTGCGGCCTTCCCTACCATAATCTTCGACGGTGTTGAGGCTTACGAGGGGGCGCGGCCTGTCGAGGAGATGGAGCAGGTGCTTGCCGACCGCCGCAAGCTCGGCTCGCCCTTAAAGCTTGAGCTTTCAGCAGCCCTGACCGCAGACAGCGTTTTATATGAGATTACCGTAATCACATCGGCTCTGAGTGATAAAACAATCGAGGGAACCCTGCGCATAGCCCTGGTTGAGGATACCCTCACGGACGCCTCAGTGGGGCTGCTTCACCACATCGTGAGGCGCTTGCCCGAGGCCGGTTCGGGCGATGCCTTAACGCTTGAGCCGGGTGATACAGTTGGCCTGCATCGTTCCATACCTCTGGATCAGGACTGGGGCAGACCGCTTGAGGCTGTTGTCTGGATAGAGGCCTCAGACCTAAAGGTCTATCAGGCCGCTTCATACGAGCTCGGTGGGGGCAGCCCTGATGAGGGCGACTTCAGCATAGAGCTCGAATCGGACACCATCCAGACGAAATCCAATCCTGGGGATACCGCTTTCTATTACTTCACCCTGAAGAACCACACGGGCAACGAGTTGGCTTTGCATGTTGAGACCCCCGGCTCCTTGAAGAATCTGCCTGCGGACTGGTCTTCAAAGATTTGCGAAGAAGGACTGTGTTATGGCGACACGCTGAACTTAACTTTACCCGCGAACAAATCGTCGCAAGAATTCCATATCGAAATGGCAAGCTCCGCCACAGGGTCTGAAGGCAAGGTGGTTATGGAGGTAACTGCCGGAGGTGCCGAGGTTGACAGGCAAACCTTCATCCTTAGAATTGCCCCTTAATTCAATTAACCCCTTAACCCTCAACCATGGAGGCTGAAAGTTATGAAGAAAGTGTTCATCCTACTGGCTTCAGCAGCGGTTGTACTGACCCTCGCACTGAGTGTCGGCTGCGAGAAGCCCGATACGGAGGGCGATTTCAGCGTCGAGCCTGTAGGAGACACCATCAAACAAGATACCGCGGGTGCCTCGGTCAATTTCGAGTTTGTCTTGAAGAACAACACCGATGATAACCTCACCCTTTCCCTGGATCTCCCCCAAGATCTGCAGGAACTTCCTACTAACTGGTGGGGCTCTATCTGTGATACCCTTTGCTACCTTCTGCCTCACGAAGTGGATGTGCCTGCCAAAGGATCGCACGAGGGACTCCACGTTGCCATACAAAGCGACACCCTAAGTACCGAAGGCAAGGTGGTCATGACGGTTACGGACGGGGAAGAGGTGGACTCACAAACCTTCATCCTGCGGATTGAGGGGTAGAAGGCGGGCGGAGAGACCCGATAATCTAAGGCATTGACAAATCCTTCGTATCTCGGATAATATGGAGATGGTCCTAGTGTTGTTACTTCTCGGGGAGGTCTCGCTTTCTGGCGTCAACACAACCCATCTGTGGTTGGAGACCCCGCGCTGGTCATCCCAGTTTTATAACGAAGCCGAGGCCGATCTTTTCGTTGATCGCTTCCGCATCGGCGCACGTTTCCTTCTTGATGCCGAGAACCTCAGGGATACGGTCACCAGAACCCAGATAACTCAGAGATACCTTACTTATGATAACGGAGGAATCAGTCTGTGGCTTGGCAACTACTACGAGACCCTGGGGCATGGGCTGGTTCTCTCATCGTTTGAGGACAAACCCCTGCGCATAGATCGCAACCTGGATGGGGGGCGGCTGCAATGGGCGAGTCAATATGTGGGAGTTGAAGTCCTTGCGGGTCGGATGCTTACCGAAGACAAGGTAACACGTGATGACTGGCTCTATGCAGTGAACGCAACGATCCTTCCCATCGAGAATCTGGAGCTTGGTGCGATCTACCTGCGGCGCGACGCGACCCAGGATGCGGATACCCTGTTCGGACGCGCGTTCGAGGAGTGGGCCGAAGAGAATCTTACTCTTCGCTTGTGGCGCTTCGATTTAACCGCTGCCGCGGCCCAGCGCTTCACCTGGGGCCGCCGCTCCGCAGATGGATGGGTAGGCACCAACAACATCAAGGGCCTTGGCCTTACCGCTTCCCTCTCCTACTCCCAGAAGGGCATAGGCATCCTTCTTGAGGCAAAGGACTACCGCGGTCTTGCAGGCGGGATCAACGCCCCACCCCCATGCAACCTTGACCAAGAGTCCATAAACCAGGGTGCGGACGAGCAGGGATACCACCTTGCACTGAACCTGGTTCCATGGGATTGGCTCTGGGTTGACGCCTCATACTCATCAGCCTGGGATTCTACCAGGGAGAGCACACTGGATCGCATAGGGGTTGAGCCCCGTATTGACCTGGCAGGCCACACCTTCATACCCTTCTTTACCTTGATCGAGCGTGAGATCCCCGGCGCACTCAACACTGAGAACGACCGGCTGGAGGCTGGGCTATCCTACGAGACGCTCATCCGTGACTTCTCGCTTCATCTTAAAGGTTCCTATCGCCACGTGAAAGAAGTAACCGAGGCATGGGATGAGCCTCGCGTGCTCGTAGAGCTTGGCTGGCGCTCGTTCATAGTTTCCGGAGGTGGGGTCGCAGAATTGAAGGAGGAGATGAAACTGTGGCCCTGGGGCGCTATCCGCTACAACGCCTACCCATTCGATCTTACCCTCTCCTACGGGCGGTTTAAGGGCTCCTATATCTGCAAGCACGGTGTTTGCGCCTACGAGCTGCCTTTTGAGGGTATCAAGGCAGATGTAACACTGTATTTCTAACATTGCTCCTTTTTGCCTGAAGGCAAAAAGATCGCAGTAAGAAATTTGAAAGGTTTGCCAACGGCAGATGATAGACAAGGGGCTTAAGCTCCTTGTCTTATTCCGTTCTTGCGATCTTTTGCGCGAAGCGCAAAAGGAGCACTAAATATTCTCTGAGCAGGCCAGGTCTTCGCGATCAGGGGCAGAAAGCGCCTCCCAGGCCGATGGGCCAAGGACTATGTTTTTTTCAGCTTTGGCCGCGCGCTGCATGTTCTTTGCGGCCTGGTTGACCGGTTCTCCAATCACGTCGAACCATTGCAGCTCACCCCTGCCAAAGGTTCCCTGAACGATCTCTCCATGCTCGATCCCCACATGAGCCTCGCGTTTTTTACCCAGATCACGGGCGAAGCTAACCGCGTTATCGGGGCTCTCAAAGAGCAAAAGTCCCGCATCTCCCATGAACTTAACTACTCGACCGCCATGCTTGGCTGCCGCCTCTATGACACCTCCGTAGAAGGAATCAAGATCGGCGGCAATATCGGCTGCATCCCTGCCCTGAACCTGGTTATACCAGCCTTTAAGATCGAAAAACAGCACCGTTGCGTTTGTTTTTGATTTTTTCATATAATAAGACTAGGTCAATTAAGTTGGTTGTCAAGGTTACCTATTGCCTCACGTAAGGATCTACTTGAGATGGGTATTGGTTGCCTCATTTAAATTCTACACCTCCGAAGAGCGACGTCAACACAGCTACTTATCTGGATGTCCAGATTCAGCTCGGCCTCAGGTCTTTGCTTCGTCTTTAGTCGCCACAGTTTATCTTGTAACCGTAGTATCTGTCTTTTAAGGTAGACGGGGCTCAGTTGAGTGTATTGATTTCTAATGGAGTAGATTTTTACGTGAGGCAATGCGAGAACTTGACACAGGCTCTATTTGGCGTATCCTTGCGGCCAAGGGTTAATGTGAAGTTGCTGGAGTATCAGGCCAAGGGGTTTTTCGATCGGGCCGACATACCCATCCCGCAGGAGAAACTTGTGCTCTCCGGAGCCCAGGCGCGCACTGCCGCCCAGGAGATAGATCTGCCTTGCGTCCTCAAGGCCCAGGTAGGTGTAGGTGGTCGGGGGAAGGCTGGCGGAGTCAAACTCGCCCACACGATGGAGGAGGTCGAATCCCACGCGGATGCGATCCTTGGCATGGAGATCAAGGGAGAACGTGTGGAACGCCTTCTTTGTTGCCACGCCGTGGATATCAAGCAAGAGTTTTACGCAAGCGTCACCACCGACCGTGCGAACCGCACCCTTCTTCTCATGATCTCACCAGCCGGGGGGGTGGATATCGAAGAGGTCGCTCGCTCCACACCCGAGCGCATACTTAAGATACCCGTAGACCCACTTCTTGGCCTTCAGGCATACCAGACCCGCCGGGCAGCGATGTTCCTCACGCAAGAGAAGGATATCCAAAAACAACTCGCATCTGTTCTCGCTAAACTCTACAAGATGTATGTTGCCAACGATCTTTCGTTGGCTGAGATCAACCCCCTGGTAGTGACTAATGACGGCAAAGTCATAGCACTTGACGCAAAGGTGATAATCGACGACAACGGTCTTTTCAGACATTCTGATTTTGAGGGCTACTGCATCCTTTCTGCAGATGAGAAGCTTGAGCAGGAGGCGAAGGGTAAGGGTCTTTCATACATCAAGCTTTCGGGTAACGTGGGCTGCATCGTGAACGGTGCTGGGCTTGCAATGGCCACCATGGATCTGATCAAGCGCTACGGAGGTGAGCCTGCAAACTTCCTCGACGTGGGCGGATCATCTTCTCCTGAAAAGATGATTGCGGCGATCGATTTCGTAACGCGTGATCGGGGCGTTCGCTCGATCTTTGTGAACATATTCGGCGGCATCACCCGTTGCGACGATATAGCCAATGGCCTTCTTGAGGCGACGAAAGACGCCCCCCTCCCATTACCTGTGGTCGTCAGGCTAACAGGAACAAACGAGGACGAAGCCCGCAAGATGCTTGCAGGAACGTCCTTCATACCTGCAATCGACATGGCCGACGGTGCAAAGAAGGCGATCGAAGCAGCAGGGGGAAGGTGATGGCGATATTTGTAGATGAGAATACGCGTGTCCTGGTGCAGGGGATAACCGGCCGCGACGGCCTGTTCCATGCCTGCTCGATGAGGGAGTACGGCACCCAGGTTGCGGGCGGTGTGACGCCTGGCAAGGGTTCTCAGACGGTCGAGGGATTTGAGGTATTCGACTCCATGCACGAGGCGGTCTCAAAGACCGAGGCGAATACGTCCGTCATCTTTGTGCCGCAGCGTTTTGCTGCCGATGCGATCATAGAGGCCGCCGACGCCGGGATAAAGCTGGTCGTATGCATCAGTGAAGGTATTCCTGTCATCGACATGTTAAGGGTGGTAAGTTATATTGCCAAGAAGGGCACAAGGCTTATCGGCCCCAACTGTCCCGGGGTCATCTCTCCAGGGAAGTCCAAGGTAGGCATCCTTCCCGGCCAGATCTTCGCACCTGGAAAGATCGGTGTCGTCTCACGCTCAGGCACCCTTACCTACGAGATAGTGAGCCACATCACAAAGTCCGGGCTCGGTCAGTCGACCTGCGTGGGTGTAGGCGGCGATCCTGTGATAGGCTCGAACTTCCTTGACGTTCTTGAGCTTTTCCGCGACGATGCGGAAACCGAAGCGGTGGCGCTTGTGGGCGAGATCGGCGGCTCCGACGAGGAAGAGGCTGCCCGCTTCATAAAACAAGAGCTTGGCAAACCGGCTGTTGCGTTCATCGCAGGCCGCACAGCACCCAAAGGCAAACGGATGGGTCACGCAGGTGCCATCATCTCCGGTTCGTCTGGAACCGCCGAGGAGAAGGTGGAAACACTCAACGCGGCGGGCGTACCGGTCGCCGAAGAACCTGCCCAGATCGCAACGCTACTTAAGGAAAGGTTGCATGAAGCTTAAACGTAAGGTATTCCCCGTAACCACGATAGAGGAGCCGAAGGGGTTCATTTATATCTACCCGGATCTATGTAAGGGCTGCGATTTGTGCGTGGTGCTTTGCCCCAAGGATATCCTGGCTCTGGGTGACGATCTCAAGGTTCACGTGGTAAACCCCACCGATTGCATCGCCTGTTATCTGTGCGAGTGGAACTGTCCTGACTTTGCGATCTTTATCGAGAAGAAGGAGAAGAAGGAGTCATGAGGAGGCTGGTTTCAGGTAACGAGGCCTGTGCTGAGGCGGCACTTCGTGCCGGTATCCGGTTCTTCGGTGGGTATCCTATAACCCCTTCAACCGAGATCGCGGAGCTTATGGCCGAGGAGCTTCCTCGAGTAGGCGGTGTTTTCATCCAGATGGAGGACGAGATTGCCTCGATCATGGCGATTATCGGTGCTTCGGCGGCCGGTGTTCCTTCGATGACCGCCACCTCAGGTCCCGGCTTCTCACTCATGCAGGAGGGCATAGGCTATGCGGCGATGACCGAGGTGGCGGTGGTGGTGGTGAACGTGATGCGCGGCGGCCCGGCAACAGGCCTGCCCACCAAGGGATCGCAGGCAGACCTTCAGCAGGCCCGCTGGGGAACGCACGGCGATCACCCGGTTGTGGCACTTACACCGAGAGGTGTGCAGGAGTGTTTCACACTCACACTGCGGGCGGTGGAGATCTCGCAAAGGCTGCGGGTACCGGTCATTCTGCTCATGGATGAGTTCATAGGCCACATGCGAGAGATCGTGTCTTTCCCTGAAAAGGTTGAGGTCTATCACAGGCAGAAGCCCCGTGTTGCTCCCTCCGAATACATCCACTACGCCCCCGACAACAACTACAACGCTCCTTACGCAAGTTTCGGCGAGGGGTACGCTATTCATTTTAGTGGTCTTAACCACCGCTCAGACGGCTTTCCTATCAACGACGCACCCACTATCCGCTGGAACAACGAGCGCTTACGTGCCAAGATAGAAGATAACCTCGCCTACCTTGAAGACAACTACGTTGACGACGATCCCGACGCCGACACCCTGATAGTGGCCTTTGGTTCGGCTGCACGCAGTGCCTACGAGGCGAAGCTTTTGACCGATAAACCGATTGCCTACATCCGGGCACTTACCGTCTGGCCCTTCCCGGACGCGACGGTTAGAAAGCTTGCAAAAGGTCGCGGGCGTGTTGTAGTGCCTGAGATGAACGAAGGCCAGCTCGCAAGGGAGGTCGAGCGGTGTATAGGTGCAGATACCGAGCTTGTCTCAGTTACACGCAACGACGGCTCGATGCTTACCCCGAAAGAGGTTCTGGAGGCGCTGCGATGAAACCAGCTAAAGCATCCAGCAGGAAGACCTCTTTCAGCCCCATGATCCATTCCTATCTCAGGATGGATGAGCGCTTCCCTCACGTCTGGTGCCCTGGCTGCGGGATAGGGATAATGTTCGGCGCATTGATTCATGCGGTCCACGAACTCAAGATCCCCAAAAAGAAGCTGCTTCTGGCGTCGGGTATTGGCTGCACCTCCCGCATGCCAGGCTATCTGGATGCAGATACCTTCCACGTTCTTCACGGCAGGGCACTGGCCGCGGCCACCGGTGTGAAGCTTGCACGGCCCGATATGGAGGTTGTAGTTGTGGGTGGGGACGGGGATATGCTTGCTATCGGCGGCAACCACTTCATTCATACGGCGCGGCGCAACATAGGGATGACGTGTATTGTGCTTAACAACTACAACTATGCGATGACCGGTGGTCAGCAGTCACCCACCACCCCGCGGGATATGTTCGCCACCACGGCTCCTTACGGGGCTATTGATGATCCTGTCGATGCCTGCCTGCTTGCTTCGGCTGCTGGTGCCGCTTTTGTCGCACGCACCACCACCTACAACTTCGTGCAGCTTAAACGCCTCATCAAGACCGCACTTTCCCGTAAGGGTTTTAGACTGATCGAGGTAGTAGCACAATGCCCCACTATCTTTGGGCGCTTGAACCGCATCCCTACGCCCAAGGACCTGGTTACCTGGATCAAGGGTCATACCGTGACACTGGAGGCGGCGAAGAAGATGGATGCAAAGGAGCTTGAGGATAAGGTCGTTACCGGGGTGTTTGTGGACCGCGAGGTAGAGGAATACAGCGAGCGCTACGCCCGCCTGGTTAAGAAGGTTCGCAATGCGCACTGAGGTAAGGCTTTCTGGCAGAGGTGGGCAGGGACTTATTCTGGCAGGTATAGTTCTTGCTGAGGCCTGCGGGGTCTACGAAGAAAAGGAGGTGGTACAAACCCAAAGCTACGGACCTGAGGCCCGAGGGGGTGCCTCCCGCTCAGAGGTTGTTATCTCCGATCAGCAAATACGTTACCCACGGGCTTACGACCCCGATATCCTGGTTGCACTATCCCAGCCCGCCTTCGATCGCTTCGCACCACAGGTGAAGAAGAAGGGCCTTATATTTGCCGATTCGTTCTATGTCCATACCGATCGCAAGGATGTAATACTTATGCCCTTTTCAGAGACCGCCCGCGAGGAGCTGGGTCGAGAGGTCGTAACAAACGTGCTTATGCTCGGCGTGCTTTCGGCTGCCACAGGCATAGTTAAGCTTGATTCCTTAAAGAAGGCCATAAAGCACCGTGTGCGCAGGGCATTTGTGGAGCTTAACCTGAAAGCCCTGGATGTGGGCTTCAAGCTCGGTCAAGAGGAATGGAGAAAACGCTCCTCATAATCAAACCAGACGTTGTTGCCCGGCATAAAACCGGAGAGATACTGGCTCGATTGGAGAAGGAGGGCTTTACGATCCTTGGTCTAAAGCACCTTGTGCTTTCTCCCCAGGCGGCTGAGCTCTTCTACCATATGCACGAGGGCAAGGAGTTTTTTGAGGAGCCCATAGACTTCATCACCTACGGCCCCATCATCGTCTGTTGTTTGGGTCGTGAGAATGCCGTGCGATATTTAAGAGAGATAGTGGGTGACACCGATCCCTCTAAAGCCAAGCCCGGCACCCTGCGCGCAATCTACGGTACCGACACCCGGCACAACGGGGTGCACGTCACAAGCCCGGATGAAAATCCCTTGCGTGAGGTGCACTTCTTCTTCTCCACCCACGAACTTCTTTCTTGAGAGGAGGTTTAATGTTTGCTAAGACCTTCAAGCGTGGGCTCTTGCCTCCAGTTGTAGCTGTCCTGCTTGTCCTTGCGACTTTCTGCGAGGTGCCTGTCTACACCGATGACTACGAACCTAATGACAGTTTCGAGGACGCAAAGACTATATCCCTTGGAGCCATCATCGAAGCCAATATCCTTCCTGAAGGTGATGTGGACTACTTCAAACTGAACCTTACAGGGAGCGACTCTCTTATGCTTAGATATACCTTGAGTGTTCCTTCCCAGCTACGTCCAGAGATCCGGTTCTATATCTCCGCCAACGAGGAACTTATTGATCATCGCAACTACTCGACAGAACTGGGAGCTTCTCTTGAGGATTCGCTTATGCTTGGCGCAGGCGATCTTGTAGTAAGGGTCTCTTCTTTCTCCTATGAGGAATCCGATTCCAACTACACCTTAACTCTATCCACATCAGCGCCGGTCGTAGCGGCGACGGATTGAGCGAAAAAGTTTCCATTGTTCATCCTGAGGTAGCTGGATTGAGCCGCTAAGAAATCAATCTGTCTTCTGGTTCCCTGCTTAGGGTGAATCTTGAATGTGGGTTATCTAAGTATTCTATTGAGGGCCAGATGCGCTACGATGGAGAGTCCTGCTCCAAGCCATAGTAGAGCTTTTAGAATCGGCCCAGGGCGCTTGTGCTTAACAAGATAACGGTATATCCCCTTGTAGTGATGGATCTTAACGTAAGACCGATTGGTAGCTGGAACGTTCTCCCCCCCCTGATGCAGGGCGACCGTTTCGGGAACGAACCACGTTTCCCAACCTGCGTCAGCCGCACGTTTGCAGAAGTCCGTATCCTCCACATAGAAAAAGAACCCTTCGTCGAACCCCTCCAGCTTGCGGAACACGTTGGCACGTACCATGAGGAACATACCGGCACATACCTCTACCTGTTGGGTTTTATTTAGATCGATATCCTTGTAGAGATAGTAACGACTCCACCGGTTGCCGGGGAATAGTTTGGTGAGGAGAGTGCGGCGTCCGAATAAGAAACTGGAGTAGTTTGGAAAACGGCGCAGTGTTTCCTGTATGAGACCGGTAGGATAAAGAATCCGCCCCGATGCAATAGCCCGACTTTTATCTGCAAGCAAAAACTTCACTACAGCGCGATAGCCTGCTTCAACGATCTCCGCGTCCTGGTTTAGGAACAAAAGCACCTTCCCGCGTGCGAGTTCGGCTCCCCGGTTGCATGCGTAGGCAAAGCCGGTGTTACGTCCAAGGAAGATAAAGCGTGCGCGTGGGAAGCGCTCTCGTGCCTCCTGCAGGCTTTCCTCTTTTGACCCGTTGTCAACCACGATTACCTCTGTCCCATTGCGAGGGATTGAGGCAAGACATCGCTCAAGCAGTTTCCCTGGGTTATATGCAGGGATTATGACGGAGACAATGGGGGTGGGGTTCTTTCTAGATCGAGGAGTGCTGGCGGCCACGAGCTAACGTCATCTCCACAGGTTCCACAATCCCAAGCGGGGAACAAGGAAAAGCGCCTGCCAGATGATGCGTCTGCTAAGCTTGGAGACCCCAACGCGTCGGTCTTGGAAGATTATCGGGATCTCACGCACACGAAAACCGGCACGCCATACGCGGTAGTCGATCTCTATCTGGAATCCGTAGCCGTCTGCGGTGATATCATCGAGATGGATGTGGCGGAACACCTCGGTTCGGTAGCACTTGTATCCTGCGGTCATATCCTTGATGGGTGTGCCCGTGCCGAAGCGGGCGTAGATGTTGGCGTAGTGAGACAGCAGCATCCTTTTGGGCGGCCAGTCTACTATCGCGCCGCCGGAGACGTAACGGGAGCCGATCACCAGATCAGCCCCCCTCTCTAGCTCGGCCACTAACAGCGGGAGATCATGCGGATTGTGCGAGAAGTCGGCATCCATCTCGAACGCGTAGTCGTAGCCCCGCTCAAGCGCCCAGCCGAACCCCAGGATGTATGCCGTGCCTAAGCCCAGCTTGCTCTCGCGCTCCAGGAGGTGAAGCCTGGAGTCGTTCCTCATTTTTTTCTTCACCACCTCAGCCGTACCGTCAGGGGATGCATCGTCGATAACCAATACATCCGCCTGGGGCAGATTTTCGTGCACCGCATCGATTATCCCGTAGCGGGAAGGATCGCGCCTGCCGCCTGAGCGTGGAACGATGTTCTCACGCTCATTATAAGTAGGAATAATCACCACTCCTTGCATACTTAAGTATTATATCCGAATCCAGTGGTTTTGTCAATTCTTAAGAGCGTGTTGCAATGGGAGGCATTCGGGATCCGCAGGCGTCTTCGTTTTCGGACGGACCGGGGCGAGGAGTATGATGGCTATGCGGAACCCAGTCACAGGATGGATGATGAGTGCTTCTACCACTCCTGTAGCCCGGTGATCGTAAGGTTAGCTTGGAGTTCTGCCAACCGTTTGAGTGTATCGCGGATCGCCCAGCTCTCGCCCCACGGCATCTGGGTGTCAAAGATCACGTCTATCCTGCGTGGGGTACGCACCTTTGTGTATCTTTCCCAAAGCTCCTTTAAGGAGATTTCTTCGCCGTTCAGGCTAAGCCCTTGCGAGGCAACCTGGAGTGTATCTATCGTCTCAGGCGGCGCCACTTTCCTGCGCAGCAGATACAGGCTGAGAACAAGCCCGAGGATCACAACCAGCGATATAAGGATCTGCCTGGATAGGATCCTTGCGCGGGGCAGCCGCTCACGACGCCTGGATATGCTCATTTATACATTATAGTCAAAGATTGAAGGTGGTAAAGGGGGACACCTCTTTTAGGGCTTGACATTCTTACCCTTTTCACTATTATTTACATCCAATAAGGTTATCATTGTAGGAGGCTTCTTGGCAAACGTCCGTGGAAGCGCCTTTGTAGCCATAAACCAGTGGCTTTCCGAGCGTCTGAAGAGCGAAGGTTATAGAAGTTTTCTCTCCCGGATGCGGCCCCCTGTGGCGCGCGTGCTCTCCAAGGGCGAAGGATGGTCCTGGTATCCTCTGGAGTATCTGAGCGAGGTTTACGAGGGCATCGCAGCTCATCTGGGGAACGGCAACGGGAAGGTTCTGGAGAACTTAGGTAGCGCCATTGCGGATGCGGAGCTTGGTGGTGCTCCCAGGTCCCGTCTGGCGTTGATTCCCATGCCCCGGGTAGTGGCCCGTATCCCCTATCTGTGGTCAAGATTCAAGGACTGCGGGGAGTTTAAGGTCCTTTCTGTGGACGAGAGGCTCAGGCAGGCGGTGCTGGTGATTTCGGGCTACGAGGGGGGCTCATCCCTGCACTGCTTCGTTACACGAACGTGGCTACAGCGGGTGTGCGGACTCCTCAGTGGGTGTAAGATTAGGGTGCGGGAGTGCTCCTGCCGCTGGAAGGAAGGGGGCGAGGGCTGCTGCTGGGAACTCAGCTGGGAGTGAGGCACCCCACGCAGTTGCTTCACAACTTCGCGGGGACCCAGAGGAAGTGCTCATTTTGTCCCAAAGGACACCTGTGCCCCGGAGGGGTAAAAGATCGCAAATTAAGCTAAAGTCGCCACCTTTTTACTAACTCTTGACCCATTTGAAGCTTATAGATTTTACCCTGCTTCTTCCCCCTCTGAATCTCATATCTATAAGGGAACGGTGAAAGAGGAAAAGGGGGGTTGGTGTTGCGTTGGCGGTCGATATGGTAAGTCTCGCTTCTTATTATGATGTTGCTGTCCTTGTTAGTGGAGACGCCGATTTCGTTCCAGCTGTTTTAGAAGTAAAACGTAAACTTAAATGGGTTTATCAATTCTCTCTCGCCAAAGGCATCCCTCCGCGAATCTATTACCTTTCTACTGATCTAAAGACTTACGTGGATAGGTTTATTTACTTTGACGAATTGGAATTTCTCAGAGACCTCTTGGTATACGACAGAATCCCTGAAGGCGTAAAGCCGTCGATTGAGGATCGCAAGAGGGACTTACTTGAACGAACCGAAACCAAACAAACAGAATTAGGTTTGAACGAGTAGTTTCCTTCCTGTGTAATCTATTTTATAGCTTCGTTACCTCTTCGATGATCGCACCCAGCACCTTAGCGGTTTCGCTTTCTGGATGTTCCAAAACGTAGGGCTTGCCTGAGTCTGAGGCTTCAACGATCGCCATGTCAATGGGGATGGCACCCAGGAACGGGATACCCAGATCTGTCGCCGCCCGCTGGCCACCGCCAGCCTTGAACAGATCTATCCGCTTGCCGCAGTGCGGGCACACCATGCCGCTTAGGTTCTCAAGTATCCCCAGGACAGGTATCTTTAGCTGGTTGAGGAAGCTAATACACTTGCGTGCATCCAGAAGCGCCACGTCCTGCGGCGAGGTTACAACTATTGCGCCGCACATCTCAGGGATCAGCTGTGCGATGGATAAAGGTTCGTCCCCTGTTCCCGGCGGCGAGTCGATCACCAAAAGATCAAGCTCGCCCCAGCGCACCTCGGCTAAAAACTGCTTTAGGAGCCCCATCTTCAATGGTCCGCGCCAGATAACCGAGTCATCCTGGCTCCGCAGAAGCGAGGCGGTGCTTACCGCAACAAGGTTTTCACGCACACCGATAGGTTCAATCCCTTCCTCGGTGACGCCCAGGGGCATACCGGCAAAGCCCAGCATGTGAGCAATCGAGGGGCCGTGGATGTCTGCGTCCAGTATGCCGGTCTTAAGCCCCCTCTTTGCAGCGATCAACGCAAGGCTTGTTGCCACAAAGCTCTTGCCAACCCCGCCCTTGTTGGAGAGCACGAAGAGCTTCTTGCGGATCCGTCCCAAATTCTCCTTAAGTTTCCGGTCCAGTTCCTGCTGCCGCTTTAGCTGTTCCGGTGACTGCGTCATTCTATGCTCCTTTCTTTTGCCCAATGATAGTCCGCTTTGATAGATGTGCAAATCTCTGTCCATAGTTAAATCATTACTATAGTCTTATTATAGGAATTCTTGTCCTCTCCATGACCCTTTAAAGGGATACTCAAAGAGCAAGACAGGATTCCTTGATTATTTAAGAGGCAAGCCTTGATTTTTCGGGCACATAGATGTAAAGCTCAGCCAAAAACCATACTTCATTTGAATGATTTTATGGACGTCCAGAAGTGTATCCCGGACGTAAAGGTTAAGCTCATTTACTTTTAAGCCAACGACTTGACAGCGGCGTTCGATTGATTATGCTTAATTCCTAACGGAGGAGTGGTGTTGGGGTGGATTTAGTGATCCCTCCGAACGACTTAGAACTAAGGAGATCTCTTGATTACTGCAATGCAGCACTTGGGATTTGGAGTGGCTGACCGTGACCGCTCGTGGGTTTTTTACCGTAAGCTCGGTTTCGATGTACCCATGAGTTTGAACCAGAGTTATGCTTCAAGGATGGAGCCCATAGTGGGGGGCGACTACGAGCGCAAGGTTGTCATCGCAGCTAATCTTCTGGGCGGTGCCACTCTTGAGCTATATGAGTATATCTCTACCGATCCCATGCCTTTCCCTGCCGATTGGAGATGGGGTGATCCGGGCATGAGTGCAACCGCCCTTAAGGTTACGGAGATCGAACGCGCCCTTGGGTTGTTTGCCGATTCTACGGATACGATCATTGCTGGCCCCATGCCGTGGGCCGCAAATCCTGCCTGGAAGGCAGCGCTCATCAAGGACCCAGACAACCTGCTCATCTACCTGGTTGAAATTCCCGGCATGAAGTACTCGCTACGTCGTGACGGCAAACGGGTAGGAGGGGCGATCTTTCCTACTATCGCAGTGACCGACATGGAACGCTCCCTTCGTTTCTACAGGGATATACTGGATTACAGCCAGGTGGTTTACGACTGGAAGGGCACTGATCCGATGCTGGCTTCAATCCCTGGAGGTGATCGTCGGATGCGGCGTGTTCTTCTGCATGATCCCCGTCCCTCTATCTCCTTCTACAGCTTCTACCTCGACCGCGGCTGGATCGAGTTGGTGGAGGTTGAAGGTGAGAATGGCCCGCATATCTACGAAGGAAGACGATGGGGTGATATAGGACAGATGGAGATCTGCTTCGATGTCTACGATATCCGTGCTACGTTTGATGAGCTTGTCCGTAGAGGGGCCAAGCCGTTGCTTGAACCTAACACCGAGGATTTCGAGATGGGGCACGGCGCAACCGCGCTTTTCGCCTACTTTGCCGATCCTGACGGCACCATGATCGAGCTTGCCGAACCAACCCGGTTGAATCTTGTAAAGAAGATGGGCTTTAACCTCCGAAAGCGCAAACCTGGCAAGGCGTTTCCCTCCTGGCTCATGAAGATGAGTCGTTTCAACCGCTACAAGGATTAACACCCCAAGCAGGTACTGCGTCCCTGCTTGGGGACCTCGCATTATACCCCACGGGTTACGCTGCGCGTCCCCGCGCGGGGGCACTAACAATTAACTTTTTTTCCGATCCTTTCTCCGAAGGAGAAAGGGAGGAGTTACCAAAGCTTCATCTCGTCGCGGACCTCGCGGAACGCTTTCAGGGTCTCCTCAATATCCTCGTCCGTGTGAGCGGCGGTCGGGATCATACGACAAAGCAGCACACCTTTGGGAACTACCGGATACATCACGCCGGAGACGAAGATTCCCTTCTCATCGCGCATCTTGTGGATGAAGCGGATGGCGGTCTCGAGATCGGCGGCTGGGATGTAGACAGGTGTGACCGGAGAGGCGGTGTTTCCGAGATCAAAGCCCAATTCGCGCAGACCGTTCTGCAGCTTGCGCGCGTTCTCCCATAGCTTTTCTACAAGCTCCGGTTCGGACTCCACTATGTCTATGGCCTTTATGAGCACCTCAACCACCACCATAGGCAGGGACTTGGCGAATATCTGGGTTCGGGCGTTGTAGCGGATGTATTCCACCACCGTATCATCGGCACTGCTGAAGCCACCGATGGCCGCAAACGCCTTGGCAAAGGTTCCGAAGTAGATATCTATTTCATCCTGGAGACCGTAGTGAAATCCGATGCCTCCTCCACCCTTGCCCATGGTGCCGAATCCGTGTGCGTCGTCAACGAACAGGCGGGCACCGTACTTGTTCTTCAATTCAACTATCCCTGGAAGGTCGGCCAGGTCGCCGGTCATCCCGTAGACGCCCTCCACCACCACAAGGACCCCACCCTCGCGGTCGCGACTGGCACGCCGCAGCGCACGTTCCAGGCTTACCATGTCGTTGTGGCGGAAGGGTATGAACTGGCGGGTGGCAAACGCCGCGTCCATCATCGAGGCATGGGCCAGCTTGTCGATAACGATCACGTCGTCCTTGCCTATGAGAGAGGTTATGGTGCCGATCACACCCAGGTAGCCGTAGTTGAAGAGGATGGCGCTCTCTTTTGCGGAGAACCTTGCCAGCCTTCGCTCAAGCTCGGTGTGGCGCTCGGTGTTGCCGGTCATGAAGCGTGAGCCCATGGGCGCACCCACGCCCCAGCGGGCCGCGGCCTCGCGTGCGGTCTCGATAAGTTCAGGACGACCCACCAGTCCAAGGTAGTTGTTGATCGCCCACTGGATAACCTTGCGACCCTGGAAGACCATGTGAGGGCCGGGCATCCCCTCAAGAATGGGCAGCGTAAAGTAGCGGTCACGCTGCATGCGGAAGTAAGAAAAGTAACCGCCTTCCTCACCGCATTTTGCAAAAAGATCCCTCATGATCCTTTTATCTCCTTCTTTCAATCAAAGATTCTTTGAACCGTCTCCTCCGAGATCTCATCGCGCCGCAGGGTTATGTGAGGTTCGAGCCTGTGGATCTCATGTTCGGCAAAGAGACGTTTCTGGCCGCCGCCGGTGACGTTCAAGAGCACCATATCGTATGTTTTAACCGTCTTTCGCTCGATTGCTTTCTTCAGCGCTCCTGCAGCCACGGCCGCCGCAGGGGTAAGGTCGATGCCCTCCGTCTCTTCGAAGAACCAAGCGGCTAGTTGTGCTTCCGCGTTTGTCACCGAGTACATATGACCGCCGGTGTCGGCAAGCGCATCGTAGACCCCACCTTTAACCGAGTAGGGCGGTCTGCGGTTGGACAAAACGTGGGCGTTGATCTGGGATATCCGCCGTCTGGCCTCCGCCTCGTCCATGGGTAAAAGCTCGCGTGAGCCGTGGTTCCATGCGTCTGTCATCGGGGTGAAGGGGTGGTTCTGCACGAGGTGAAGCTTCATCCCTACGTCACCGAAACGGCCGTCGGCGCGCAGCCTTTCTGCCGCTTCCCATGCGGAAATCCCTCCTGTGCCCGAACCCACCGACTGGAAGTAGTGATCAGGAATACGGCCCGCTGTAGTTACCGCGGCAAGCACCGACGTTCCCATCCCGTCACGGCGCGCCACGTTCTTTGCCCCGCCTTCGGGAACGTATCCGGGCAGGGAGGCGATCATACCGGAAAGCCAAATTGCGTCAAAGTAGTCGGCGTCGCCCGTTACAGCAACCAGCTTGACCGAATCTGAGAAGGGTTTTGTTGACCACATGCAGCCCAGTCCCGCCTCGTGGACAACCATCAGGAGAGGGATGTCGTTGGCAGAACAGATCTCTGCGAAAGCCCTTGAGGTGTTGCCTGCCGAGGCGAGCACAAGAGTCTTATCGTTGGATGCAAGGCGCGAGCAGACCGGAGGGGCCTCCTGTTCTTTGAAGGTGCAGGTGCGCATGTCCGCACTTCGTTCCGGCCAGTAGCCTGAGAACACTATCCAGAGATTTGAGAGTCCCAGATGAGATGCAAGTCCTTCGCTTTTGTATGCCACCGGCAAAGCCGAGTTTTCTATCGGCCTGCGCAGTGGCAGCCAATCCCCGAAGCGGAACATGCCATTAGCCTCTTCCCTGATGGTAAGCTGTTTAGCTGCATATTCTGCGCGCAAAAACGCCGGCCCGTGGTCGGCGTCACAGGCAAGAAGATGATTGTCCTCGGTGAACTCCTTGCCGCAGGCAAGACACCTTAACCTGTACTCCGTAGGTTTGAAATAATCGTTGCCCATCTGAGTTCTCCTAACTTAGTCAGCCTGCCAGCTTGCCGAGCTGTTTTCAGGCAAGCTCGCCTCCAGGCTTCACTTACACTGTCTTCCAAACACCTACCTTCAGACACGCAATAGCCCCAACCGATTTGGATAGTAACGATTTTTCGCCGGCTTGTCAAGCATTCCAAGGTCACAAATGTGAGTCAGGTTAAAAATTAAGCAGGTTAACCTTTAACCTATTGAAATTTATCGGTGACCTGCTCAGTCGGTTTAACCATGCGTAAGAATCCTCTGAATCCAAAGCGTCTTGCAAGCCAGCAATCAGTCCTTTCCTCATCACAAACGTATCCGAGCTTGCGGTAGAAGCCAATGGCCGGCAAGTTGTCTTTCAGGACGTAGAGGGAAATAAGGGTGTAGCTTTTACGTCTTGCAAGACGTTCGGCTTCCTGCATAAGCAGGCGACCGATCTTCTTTCCTCTCACCTGAGGGGCAACGGCGATGTCTTCGATGCAAAGTTCTCCGTCCTGGGCCAGCCTGCTCAGACGTTGCAGGCGAAGATGGATCGGTAGTCTGGCCAGAAGGGGTAGTGGGCCGCAGATCCTCAAAAGTTCGGCTCCCATCTGTGGCCGGGTTTGAGCCTCGATCGTGCGGTCGGCGACGGTCAGGAGCCCTATAACCTGTCCTTTCAGTTCCGCGACCGTGGTGTGCTCAAAGCTCATCGGGTTGCCCGTTCTTGCAAATAGTCTACGGATTATGGAGATCGCCTTATCTTGAGAACCGAAGGCGAGGTTGAATGCCGCAGGGCCGGTAGAGTAAAAGAGCGGGGCTGTCTGGCCTGCGTCCTCAGGAGAGGCCGGTCGAAGGATTAGACCCTTTCTCATACGAAACTATAGCCCGCCTTTACTGTTTTGCAACTCTTGAATTGACAAGAAAAGAGGCCCCTTAAGAGGCCTCTTTAACTATCTTTAGGTGGTTTACTCTAATTTTTTCAGGCTTACGTTGCCGTTGGAGGTCTCAAGGTCTATCTCCCCGGATGCGTCGCCCATCGTGCTTTCGTAGATGTCTTCGTCAGAGTTGTAGTCCCCTTGTGTGTGGAGATCAGCATC